>JADMIO011403813.1_pt1 | contig 114438 bp, 92 predicted proteins | sample 8958161 | NCBI WGS metagenome assembly JADMIO01 (sample SAMN16585339, study PRJNA669376) | soil metagenome | isolation source: Crop rotation soil | place: USA: Cullars Rotation, Alabama | collected 2011
GCCGCGACTTCAAGTCACGTGAATTCCAAGCTTCGGATCCCACTGTGCTGGAAAGAGATTTTAACTATGAAGAGCCATCCATAAAAAGCATGGGTGGGTTTTTACCTTATATGATTTATGCGGGCCTGCTCACCTTGCTTCACCATGGGTGGTTATTTTTACTGGAGGCCTGGCAATTTGGTAACTTCTGGTATTTTATTGTGAAAACTTTACTTTCCACTATCATAACTTTGCTGGTTATAATTATTACAGAGTTGTTGTTCAGCCGAAAGCAAAGATTCAGAACAAACACTGTGTAATCGTTTCCTTCAGTGAACTTTTTTTAGGATGTATTTAACCATACACGTTTTGAGCTGTGCAGTAATTTTAAGTTTGCCTGCTTCTGAACTAAATCTACAATTCGTATAAAGTGTCTGTTTTTAACCAGTCTCGTCGAAATGTCGTAAGGCTGATCTTCATAGCCATGATCGTTATCATCATAGCGAGGCTGTTTACTTTGCAGGTGATCTCATCCAAGTATAAAATTCTTGCGGACGACCAGGGAAAATTCCGAAAAGTGATTTACCCCGACAGGGGAATTGTGTACGACAGGAAAGACAGGCCCATTCTTCAGAACACAACCATCTATGACCTGATGGTTATACCTTCCAAGCTAAAAGGTATAGATACCTTCTCTATTTGCAGGATACTGAACATTGATTCGGCACAGTTCACCAAAAAAATAATAGAATGCATCATAAAAAATTCAAAGCTCCGGCCATCCGTTTTTGAAGCTTTGCTGAGTGATGAAAAAATGGCTCGCTTAAATGAGGCGATGTACAAGTTTGCCCCGGGATTTTATTTGCAGGAACGTCCCGTAAGAAGCTACCCCTACGATGCTGCAGGAAATGTGCTGGGCTACCTGTCAGAAGTGGATTCCAATTTTTTGAAATCACACATGGATGAAGGTTACCAGATTGGTGACTATGCCGGGAAAACGGGTCTTGAACGGACCTATGAGAGGGTGTTGATGGGACAAAGAGGTATTGAATACTGGAAACGGGATAACAAGAACAGGCTTACCGAGCGATTGGAAAAAGGTAAGTATGATACGGCGGCAATTGCCGGGCAGAACATGCACCTTTCCATGGATATTGAATTGCAGGAGCTCGGAGAGAAATTAATGCAGAACAAAGTAGGCGCAATTGTAGCAATCGATCCGAGGACGGGCGGGATACTTGCAATGGTGAGCAGTCCAACATACAGACCACGTTACCTTACGGGCTCAGAAAGAAAAAAACATTACGTGGAATTGTTGTTGAATCCGGCCCTGCCTTTGATGAACCGGGCAATTGGTGGTACTTATTCACCCGGGTCAACTTTTAAGACCCTGCAGGGATTGATCGGTTTGCAGGAAAATGTGATCACCACTTCAAGCACCGTGAGTTGCGGCGGAGCTTATTTTGGTTGCGGAAGGAGAATGGGATGCCATGCTGCTGGTACATTCAACCTGAGTGGTGCGATCGCACATTCCTGTAATACTTATTTTGAAGTGATCTTCAGAAGGATCCTTGAACAATCAAAGTATCCTGACATTGACAGTGCGCTGAACAAATGGAGCAGGTACATCAATGAATTCGGATTGGGTCATAAACTTGGAATTGACCTGCCTTCGGAAAAACGGGGCCTGATCCCCAATGCAGATTATTACAATAAGTACAGGGGGAAAGGAAAATGGAATTCGTGCGGTATCGTTTCTGTAAGCATTGGCCAGGGCGAAGTAGGAGCAACCATGCTTCAGCTTGCCAACGCCATTACGATCATGGCCAATAAAGGATATTATTTTACACCGCACATGGTAGATTCCATTGAAGGCGGAGATAAGTTCAACCTGCTTGCACCTTACCATGTGAAACACCAGCCGATCAATATTCCCGACAGCATGTTTGAAGCCATTCACGAAGGAATGGAACAGGTAATATTGAACGGCACGGCTCGCCGGGAAAAAATTGAAGGGATAAGAATGTGTGGAAAAACAGGCACTGTTGAGAACTCTTACAAAGGCGTAAAGCAAAAAGATCACGCTTTTTTTGCGGCATTTGCTCCAAGGGAAGATCCGAGAATAGCCATTGCCGTTATGTGTGAGAATGCAGGGTTTGGTGCAACATCTGCTGCACCGATCGCAAGTTTAATGGTGGAGAAATATTTAAAAGATTCTATTACCGATCCAAAAAGAAAAGAAAAAATCGAAGTAGTTTCAAAGCTCAACCTTATCCCTCAAAGAATTTATAAAGAATTGAGAACGCAGGATTCCCTGTTGCATGCAAAGGATTCTGCCTACCTGGTAGCGAAAGGATACATCCGGATCATTAAGGATACGATGGGACTGGATGAACAGGATGAGGAGGATGCACTGGAAAAACTAAAAAAGGATAAGGAAGCAGGAAAGAAAAGTGTTCCGGCCAATAACAATATCCCGGCAAAAAATTCAATTGATGCCATCCTGCCTGATGAAAAAAAGAACACAAGGGATACTTCTGGATTAAACAGGTAAAATGACTACAGCACAGGCGAATGCCGAAATTCAAAAAAATCCAACCATTGGCAAAGGGGTCGACTGGCTGATGGTGTGGCTGTATGCCATGCTGGTCACAATAGGAGTGTTGTGCATCTTCTCCGTGGAATACCGCAATGGAGAAAATATTATTCAGAATATTGTTGCAGTCAAAAAAAATTATGCCAGGCAGCTGCTCTTCATGGGGATATCTGTTGTGATTGCCATATTTATTTTATTAACGGACAGTAAATTTTTCACGGCTACGGCTAACCTGAGTTACGCTTTTGGAATTTTACTGATGATAGCCACCTTTGCAGTAGGAAAAAATATAAATGGATCGCGGTCATGGATCCCGCTTGGGTTTTTTAACCTGCAGCCTGTTGAAACGTGCAAAATATTTACAGCGCTGGCGTTGGCTAAATATCTTTCACAACCGGAAACAAATTTTACCAAGCCTCATTCACAATTGATAGCGGCAGCCATTACTTTTATACCAGTGGTCTTTTCATTACTTCAGAATGAAACCGGGCTGGCCCTCGTATATTTTTCTTTCCTCATCCCAATGTACCGGGAAGGATTGCCACCGGGCTACCTGATAGCAGGAGCTTCCCTTGGTTTTTTGCTGGTCATTACCTTATTGCTTCCGGCAAGGATACTGGTAATCGTGTTTTCAGTTATTGCAGTTGCGCTGGTTTATTTTTCAAGAAGACAAATAAAGAGGGATAAATCTGTTCTGGTTGTCATTGCCGGCCTGTGGTTGTTCTGTTGTTTGTTTGTTGGCGTTATCGTTCCGTTTTTATTCAAACATGTTTTTCAAAAATACCAGGCGGACAGGATCTTCAGCCTGGTCGGAAGAGACAATCCTTTTGTTGATGAAAAGACAGTTCCCATTGTCCCTGATCCGAAATCAAAAAAAGGAAAATCTGAAAAGGAAAATTACAATGTCAAGCAATCAAAGATCGCGATAGGATCGGGAGGTTTTTTGGGAAAAGGTTTCCTGATGGGAACACAAACGCAGGGGGACTTTGTCCCTGAACAACATACGGATTTCATCTTCACCTCCGTAGGAGAGAATTTTGGCTTTTGGGGCAGTACGCTATTGATGCTCATCTACCTCACATTCCTTTTGCGGATCATCAGGATTGCGGAAAGGCAGCGAAGTACATTCAGCCGCGTCTATGCGTATAGTGTAGCTGGAATCATTTTCTTTCACGTATCGATCAACATTGGTATGACGATAGGTCTTGCACCGGTTATCGGAATTACACTCCCGTTGTTGAGCTATGGAGGTTCGTCATTGGTTACATTTACTATACTGATCTTTATACTGATTAAGCTGGATGCAGACAGGCAAATGGTGCTGAGATAAATTCAATCACCAATGATCAAATTCCAAAAACAGTTTTCCGGAATCCAAAAAACAACAAAATCCAAATTTCAAATCTTTTGATGAAAATAATTCCGCTGAGTGAAGGAGCATTTACGGTAGATAAGACCAAAGCGTTTGTTCCGTTCGATCATGCAAAGGATCAATTGAATGACCGTCCGGCAGGGAGCCTGTTGGTGGAAATCCAGCCATTTGCGATCATAACCTCAAAGGATATTTTATTGCTGGATACAGGACTTGGCTTCCTTAACAAGGATGGAACGCTCCAGTTGCACCAGAACCTGATGAACAATGGCATCAACCCTATGGATGTTACTAAGGTACTGCTGAGCCATCTTCATAAAGACCATAGCGGAGGCATAGCAAAGAAGGACAACCAACTGAACCAATCTTTTTTAAGCTTTCCGCAGGCCACCTATCACGTACATCAAAAAGAACTTGAACTGGCGCTGGAAAAGGATACCGCTTCTTACAAACACCAGGATTTTGAAATACTGAGGTCTTCCGATAAGGTTCATTTAATGGATGACAAAGGAACAATTGACAATTACATTCGCTATGAAATGACCAATGCTCACAGTAAATTCCATACTACTTTCCTTATTGAAGAAAACGGGGAAAAAATATTTTTTGGCGGAGATGTTGCGCCGCAACTGCAACAAATGAGAACGCGGTTCATTGCCAAATACGATCATGATGGGAGGAAAGCAATGGAACTCCGGCAGCAATGGTGGGAAAAAGGGAAGACAGAGGGCTGGATTTTTTTATTTTATCATGATATCAGGACACCTATCGCAAAGCCCTAATTTCTTTTCATCATGGGCCTGTTTGGCTGGGCATTGCGTTGTTTGTACATTCTTTTGATCAACAGTTTTCTAAACCTTCCTTCAGCGCCAAACATGCGGTTCATCCTGGGCTGCCCGATGATCTTAATGAATTCATCTTTATACTGCTTCCTGAGGTTCAAAACTTTTTCATCTCTATCAATGATATCCTGGTCTTCTTTAACGATCGTATGCATCTGACGGGCATACTGGTTGTATACCGGCCAGAATTTCTGTGCCTCATCCGGGGTTAGTTCCAGTTCCTTGGTAATAAAAGCAACCCTTAATGCTTCAATGTTCTCCTGGTTTTTATTTTCAGGTTGCGTCTCCACCTGGGCGGTCAGGAACTGGGAAACAAAAATGAACGATATAATGAAGTATAATTTTTTCATTGAGCTATTAATTTGATGAGCTTACCTCTGTTTCTTTAATGAAATTGTCCAGTGTTTTTTCGTCCAGCAGGTAGTCTTCCTCGTTAGGTAAGCTGTTTTCATCGATACCGGATTCCAGGAACGCAACATCCGATTCATCAGCATGCTTTTCAAGATATTTCCCAATGTCTTCTGAAGAAAGGTTATCCAGTGCTTTATTGAATTGATCTTCCGTCATGTTTTTACCTTTTTCAACAAATGGTTCAAGAGTTGCGATCGGGGTGATGGTTGTAGTCCCATTGTTGGACCTGTCCATATATTTATAAACACCAAGGGCAACCATACCTGTTAGCATTGCTGCAACGGCATATTTAACAAGGGAACGGACCTTAAGGCTTACTATCCTGGCTTGCTGAGGAGCTATTTTTTCTAAAACATTACCTGGCAAATGATCAAAGTAACCTTTAGGTACCTCAAATACATTCTCATTTTGAACAGAGTAAAGCAAAGGAGACAAATTTCTCAATTCAACCGACGGTGTTTCGATGGCTTCATTCCTGATCTTCCCGAGAATGTTTTCAGCAAGGTTTTCAAAATAACCACCGGGCACTCCGAATACATTTTTATTGGAAGGAATACCCGGGAAGCTTTCTTCATTCCTGGAAATGATCAGTAAGACGTCACTTAAATTCTCAAAATAACCAGCCGGGACAGTGAAAGGATTAAGTTTTTCCAAACCTGCCAGTACCGGGCTGATACTCAATAATTCTTCTGATATTTCTTTACCGCTTTTCATACTTTCCAATAAGACTTCCAGGATGCTTTAAAGTTTAATGATTTAAGATGTAATCTTCGATTTTCTTCACTGCATGATGATAGCTTGCCTTGAGCGCTCCTTCACTGGTTTCCAGGACCCGGCTCATCTCCTCGTAAGGCATCTCGTCATAATATCTTAAATTAAAAACAATCCGTTGTTTTTCAGGCAATTGTTGCATGGCCAGCTGGAGTTTCCATTCGATTTTGTTGGCGTCAAAATTTTTCTCAGCTACAAGCCGGTTGCTCATCCCGTTTTCTTCTTCGCTCAATGATACGGATGACCGCTTTTTTTGCTGTTCGATGAAACTCAGGCTTTCATTGGTTGCTATCCGGTAAAGCCAGGTATAAAGCTGGCTCTCCTCACGGAAATTTTCCAGTCCTTTCCAGACTTTTATAAACATATTCTGAAGCACATCATTGGCATCTTCATGGTTAACCACCATTCGCCTGATGTGCCAGTAAAGTTTCTCCTGGTATTTTTTTATAAGCAGGGTAAATGACCTTTCCTTACTATCAGGGTCCCTGAATAGCAACAACAATTCTTTATCGTCCGGGTGTTTTTCAGCCATGCTGCGTTATGTAAGCGTAAAAATAAAAAAACCATCCTTAAGATAGATGGTCAGTCAAAAAGTTTAACGCCAAAAGGTTAAAGAAAACAATATTGGTCTCCTGCCATTCAAACTATCCCTTTCTTTTCATCACCTTTTCTGCTGCAGCCACAATATCAGGGGTATCCAATCCATATTTTTTAAGCAATTCCGCCGGCTTGCCGCTTTCTCCAAAAGTGTCCATTGTTCCGACATATTCTATTGGAATTGGAAAATTCCTGGCAGCAACCTGGGCGATGCTGTCACCAAGTCCGCCAAAAATATTGTGTTCTTCACAGGTTACCGCGCAGCGGGTTTTTTTGATCGATGCAATGACTGCTTCCACGTCGAGGGGCTTGATGGTGTGAATGTTGATCAGTTCTACGCTAAATCCTTTTTCCTCAAGTATCCTGGCTGCTTCAACTGATTTCCAAACAAGGTGACCGCATGCAAAAATGCTGACATCCTTTCCTTCGGAAAATTTTTGAGCCTTGCCCAAAACAAAATCCGGCTCATTGGTAAATATGGGCCACACAGGACGGCCAAAACGCAGGTATACAGGACCGTTATGATCAGCAATGGCTATTGTTGCAGCCTTGGTCTGGTTATAATCAGCAGGAACAATTACCGTCATACCCGGGAGCATTTTCATCAGCCCGATGTCTTCCAGGATCTGGTGTGTTGCACCGTCTTCACCCAATGTCAGCCCGGCATGTGATGCACAAATCTTTACATTCTTCCCGCTGTAGGCAACAGACTGCCGGATCTGGTCGTAAACCCTTCCTGTAGAGAAATTGGCAAATGTGGTGGTGTATGGAATTTTTCCACCGATCGTAAGGCCTGCTGCGATGCCAATCATGTTGGCTTCTGCAATACCGCATTGTATGTACCGTTCGGGGAATTTTTTCATGAAACCATTCAGCTTCATGGAACCCGCAAGGTCGGCGGTCAATGCAATGATGTTTGGGTTTTTTTCCGCCGCCTCAAGGATGCCGTCGCCAAAACCACTTCTTGTATCCTTATTGCCGCTTACCTGTATGTTGTTTAGCATAATTCAGTTTGTATTCCTTCAGATGTATTTTTAAAAAAGATTGGATGTGATCTAAACCTTATAAAATTTTTCGGCCTTCTTCAGCTTTAGTTCCCACTGCCATGCGGTTGACATCATTTCATCCAATCCATATTCACAATTCCAATGCAGTGTATTTTTTGCTTTGTCGTTGTTGGCATAAATGGCTATTACGTCTCCGCTTCTCCTGGGACCAATGGAATAATTCAGTTTTACCCCACTGACCTTTTCAAATGCTGCGATCACTTCAAGGACCGTATACCCGTCACCTGTGCCAAGATTAAAGATCTCGCACCGGTTTTGATTTTTTTTGTCGATCAGGTAGTTAAGCGCTAACGTATGCGCATGAGCGATATCACTGACGTGTATGTAATCCCTGACGCAACTTCCGTCTCTCGTTGGATAATCATTGCCATAAACGCTCATACCAGGAAGCTTGCCGATGGCTGTCTGGGTGATCGCAGGGACCAGGTTGGCGGGCCGTCCCAGGGGAATTTCACCAATGTGTCCGGAAGGATGGGCTCCAACAGGATTGAAATATCGCAAAAGGATAGCCTGGATGCTGTTGCTGCGAATGGTTTCCTTGACTATTTGTTCGCCCATTTGTTTTGTGCTGCCGTAAGGAGATTCAGCAGGCTTTTGTGGTGTCTCTTCCGTTACAGGTATGTGGTCCGGGTTGCCATAGACCGTACAGGAAGATGAGAAAACAAAATTCGGCACATTGAACTCTTCTGCACATTTCAGAATATTGACCAGCGAAGCAAGATTGTTGTCAAAATACAATAAGGGTTTCTCAACAGATTCACCCACGGCTTTATAAGCTGCGAAATGTATGATCCCGTCAATGCCTTTTATTTCTGAAAATACTTTCCTGGTGTCTTTCAGGTTACAGAGGTCAGTCTTATAATTTTTTACCTTCTTCCCGACAATTTTTTTAATGCCTTTTAAAATTGAAGGATGACTACGGGAGTTGTTATCAATGGAAATTGCTTCATATCCATTTTCCAGGAGATCAACTATGGTATGGCTGCCAATGTACCCGCATCCGCCGGTAACAAGGATTTTTTTCATGGTGCAAAGAAAACAATTTTTATGTCAAACGTCAAACGTGAATACACTGCTGATCTTCAGGAAAAATGGTGAAACATAAAGCCCGTAACTAAAACGGACATTCGCCTCCGTTATTGAATAAAAAAAGAAGTGATAAAGTAAATCAATCCTGCCAGCAATGCACTTACGGGAATGGTTAAGATCCACGCCCACAAAAGGCTTACGGTTACTCCCCACCTAACTGCGCTCAAACGTTTTGTTGCTCCGACGCCGATGATGGAACCTGTGATCGTATGTGTTGTGCTAACAGGAATCCCCATTTGTTCAGTTATGAAAAGTGTAAAAGCGCCTGCAGATTCAGCACAAACGCCTTCCAGCGGGGTGACCTTGGTGATCTTTGTTCCCATTGTTTTAATAATTCTCCAGCCACCACTCATGGTTCCAAGCCCGATAGCAGTATAACAGGCCAGCGGAACCCATGTTAAATCCTTCAAAACAGCGGAAGCATCGGGATATTTTCCTGTCCCGTAATAAGCAACAAATGCAGCGCCTATCAATCCCATTACTTTCTGGGCATCGTTGCCGCCATGACCAACGCTAAAGGCAGCAGAGGAAAAAAGCTGCAATTTTTTGTAGACCCGTGCAACCCGGTATGCGTTTGGAGTCTTTATCTTTTCCGAATAAATATAGGCTGAAATGAAAATCAGAATTAATCCCAGTATTACCCACAGCTGGATTGAATTGTCTGCTTTGTGAAGGTCCTTCGATAGTTTATTTACATCTACTGAAGGATCAATATTCATTTTTATATTTTTCGCAATACCCGAGGGTCCTATATCATTGTACTGAAGTAAGTAAGGCTTTGCCTTCTTGATAAAACCTTTTACCGAATCAAGTTTAGCCTGTGCTACCGGATCTTTTGCTGCTTCCTTTTGAAGTTGCTCAATTCGGTAAAACCGGGCAAGGTGTTTGTCGAGCTTTTCCTGTTTGTAATATTGAAACAGGAACCAGATACCGACAGCTGAAACCAGGAGTAAAGCAATCTTGAGCCAGGTGTTTCGCATAACGTTGACCGTTGTAATGAAGATGGATACGATCATGCCTATGAACGGAGCAAGAAAAATAAACAGCAGTATCTTTACAATGTACTGCATTTCCAATACCACATTGAAGGATGATGCCCCTTTCCTGAGGAATGCATGTGTCAGTGCTGCCCCTGCAAAACCACCAATCAGTGTATGGGAAGAAGAAGAAGGGATCCCATACCACCAGGTCAATAAATTCCAGGAGATGGCTGCGATCAGTCCTGAAAGAATGACCGGGAGTGTGATGTAATCTTTGTGAACTGTATTCCCAATGGTGTTGGCAACGGCATGTTCCTTAAAAATAAAGAAAGCAACAAAATTGAAAGCTGCTGCCCAGAACACGGCCTGGAAGGGGGTAAGGACCTTTGTGGAAACTACCGTGGCAATTGAATTGGCCGCATCATGAAAACCATTGATGTAATCGAAAACCAGTGCAAGGATAACGATGACAATTAATAAGGTCATAAGCTCTTCGAAGTGTCTGTTTCTGTATAGTGGTTATTGGTATGGTAAGGTTTGAAAACCTGAATTCATCAGGCGTATTTTACAATAATGGATTCGATAACATTTGCGGCATCTTCGCATTTGTCGGTGGCAATTTCCATCACCTGGTAAATTTCCCTTTTCTTGATGACTTCCTTGGCGTCCTGCTCTGTTGCAAAAAGCCTTTCAATGCTCATATCGAAGATATCGTCGGCCTGGTTCTCAACACTATTGATCGCAACAAGCGCATCTGTGATCTGGCGCATGTTCTTCATGTTGCGAAGTTCTTTTACTGCTTTATGCAGTTGTACGCAACCGGTAGCAATCAGCTCTGCCATCTTTCTGATCCCGATGTCGTTGGGGTTAACCCGGTAAAAGTTGATTTTTTTGGAGGAGGCATAAATATAATCTGCAACATCATCCAGTGCTGAGGCAAGGTAATGGATGTCTTCCCGGTCGAAAGGTGTGATAAAATTCTTGCTGAGCTCAGTAAATATGCTGTGGGTAAGATCATCATTAACGTGCTCCATATCCTCCACCTCCTGTATCAATTGTCCTCTTTTATCAAAATCAGGCTCATTCACAACTTCCTTTAATTTTTCCCCCATTTTCACCAACTCTTCCGCAACACTTTCGAACAACTGGTAAAATACCCGGTCCTTTGGAAGAAAAATCTTTAGAATTGAATTGAGTGCCATAATAATTGTTTGCCGGCAAAAATAGGCCTATTGATTTGTAGCTTTAAGCATTATTTATTGTTAATGATAACATAACATTGTAATCATTGGAATTTTCCTTATAAAAGAATCAAAATGAAGATCCTGTTCTCCATACTTTTTACTTTCTTTTTTCTTTTCAGCAGAGGCCAGTTCCTGATGGACATGATCGATACATCAACCGAAATGGGCAAGAGCATGCTGTCGATCTACCAGAAATTTGACAGGGTGAAGATCAGCGGCTACATGCAACCCCAATTCCAGGTGGCACAAAAAAAGGGAACCAAAAGTTTTAATGGAGGCGATTTTCCTGCGAACGTTGACAACAGGTTCATGTTGCGCAGGGGAAGGCTAAGATTTGATTACCTGCACATATCGGAAAATAAAGGTCCGTCTGTTCAGTTTGTTTTCCAGTTTGACGGGACTGAACGGGGAGTTTTTATCCGTGATTTTTGGGGACGCCTTTTCGAAAATAAGTTTAAACTCTTTTCAATAACCACGGGGATGTTTGCCCGCCCTTTTAGTTACGAATTGAACCTTTCATCGGCAGACAGGGAAAGCCCCGAAAGAGGAAGAATGAGCCAGTTGCTGATGAAAACCGAAAGGGATATGGGCGTTATGATTTCTTTTGATCCCCGCGGAAGGTACAATGCGCTACAATATTTTAAGATTGACGCTGGTTTTTTCAATGGTCCCGGCTTAGCAGCTCCCGCAGACATTGACAATTACAAAGATTTTATAGCCAGGATATCAGCCAAACCATTAACAATCAGGAAGCATGTCATTCTTACGGCCGCTGTTTCATGGCTGGATGGCGGATTGGTCCAGAATACACGGTATGCATTTTCTATATCGAAGATGTCAGGAAAAAATTCCTACGGAATTGATTCCGGCGAAAATCATGTGGGCCACAAGTTGCCCCGGAGGTACTATGGAGCAGACCTGCAGTTAAAGATCAAAAATAAAGTTGGGTTTACCGAATTGCGAGGCGAGTTCATTACCGGAAAACAGACCGCAACCCTGGCAAGCAGCGAAACTCCGCCTAATCTTTTAACCGGAAGCGAAGCTTATGTGACGAGAAATTTCAATGGCGCCTATATTTATTTTCTTCAACACCTCTTCAGCCTTCGCCACCAGTTGATCATAAAATACGACTGGTATGATCCTCAAAAAGACGTAACAGAAAAAGAAATAGGAAGCGAAGGAACAAACTTCACCAGCACGGACATTAAGTTTTCGACCCTGGGATTCGGATATATTTGGTATGTGAAGGACAATGCGAAGTTTGTGTTCTGGTATGAGAAGGTGATCAATGAAAAGACGCAGTTACCCGGTTTCACCTCTGATTTAAAGGACAATGTGTTCACTTGCCGGCTTCAGTTCAGGTTTTAGTATGCCAGTGACCTGGTTTCCTTCGTTTTAATTTCAAAATGCACCTTTAAGATATATTCAGGCCGGAACGAACATACTAGTGGATCTTTCTCCTCGGTCATGGTTGTGCAGCTATTTCACAAATGAATTTGTCCTTTAATACATTATAACTTTGTTTTAACAAAAACAGATCCAATAAAAATACAATCATGAGAAAAATTTTGATGTTATTGGGAGCCTTTTTCCTATTTGGCTCTCAAACCCTGATCGCCCAGGGAAAAATTACCGGGAAGGTTACAGATGCTGGCGGAGCACCTCTTGAAGGGGTATCTGTAAGAGTAGAAGGAACTAAAACCGGGACCAGCACCAATTCGACTGGTCTCTTCAGCCTGGATGTGAGTACAAATGAAGTCAGGCTTGAGTTCTCCGGGGTTGGTGTAGAAAACAAAACCGTTTCAGCTACTGTAGGTCAGGATTTGGCAGTAAGCCTTTCACAGGAAACAAAAAGTCTGAGTGAGGTTGTAATGACCGGCGTTGGTTCTGCTACTTCCAAGAAGAGGGTAGCAATTGATATTGGCACTGTTTCCAGCAAAGATGTCGCAAAAAGTGCAATTGGGTCAATAGACCAGGCATTGATTGGAAAAGTGGCGGGAGCAAACATTCAATTTTCGAGTGGAACACCAGGCGCAGAGCCAACAATTGTGTTAAGGGGGATGAACGATTTCCATTATTCCCAGCCTCTCATAATGGTGGATGGAATTGAAGTCAGGAGCTTAACGGGTCTTGACCTGGGTACCGTTGACAGGGTAGAGGTTGTAAAGGGTGCAGCAGGGGGTATGCTATATGGTGCACAGGGTGCAAATGGGGTTATCCAGGTATTCACAAAAAAGGGGGCAAAGAATAAAAAGCTGGAGATCAACATAACTTCACAGGCAGGTATTTCAGAAATCATACACGATAAAGATATCATTGCGAAACACCACTCCTTTGAAACAGATGCACAGGGGTACATCACGCAGGGTGGTGCAAGAATAGTTCCGGATGCAACAGGATCGTGGCCTGTAGGTGATTTTATACAGGCAGACAATACAGCAAAAAATGACAAGCCATACCTTGAACAAACTTATGACCATGTTGACCAGGCCTATCGCACCGCAACAACTTTCAACAACACCATTAATATAATGGGTGGCGGAGAAAAAACCGATTATGCTTTCACTTTATCGAGGTTCGACCAGCAAAATGTGCTGAGCAATACATTTAAGAAAACAAGCCTTGCGGCAAATTTGGGATTCGAATTGTTCAAGGGTTTTACAATCCGAAATAATGTCCAGTCAATTTTTACAAGTGAAAACCTGACGAGCGGTGAGGCCGATGCCAGCATTGATAATACCAACACAGAACGTTTTAGCATTCTTACTGCCTTTCCGTTTATAGATTACAAACACCGTGATTCAACAGGTCACCTAGTTGTTTTGCCAAGAAGTGATGACCCTGGTACTTTAAATCCATTGAGCGAAACCGAATGGAGAGACAGAAAATCAAAAAACACAAGGATCATTAACAACATGAACCTCAATTACAAGTTTCCAAAATTTGTCGAGCTGGATTACAAGTATGGTATTGAAATCATCAATAATGACGATAAAAGCCTTTACTATAATCAAAGGTCATCCTTACAGGCAGCTGTTGCCTATTGGGGTTTATCAGTAGATGGAATGATTACCAATACGTATACCAGAATTCAAAACCAAAATTCATTGGCCAGTTTGTTTTTCAGAACTGACTTTAATAAGGATTTTAACCTGAATGTTCCCTTAAGAACCGTTACACAGGTATCCTACGATTACAGGAAATACCAGCAAACCCAATACTTGGCAAGGGGTACAGTATTGCCACCTTTCCCTCCGGCAAATATTGGCGTTTCTCAAAACAAAACGAGTCTGGACCTTTATCAGACCTATGTAACTTTCGGTGCACTTTTTAACCAAAGCATCGACTATAAGGAAATAGCTGGAATTTCCGGAGGTTTTAGATCTGACTATTCTTCAAATTATGGAGCAGGGCACAGTCCTTTTACTTTTCCCAGAATTACAGGGTATTTCAGACCAACACAAGTTTGGAACACTGGAGTTTTATCAGAATTGAAGTTAAGGGCTGCATATGGAGAAGCTGGAATTCAGCCGCTGGTTTATACCAATCAAAGAACCCTTATTGTTCAGCAATTAGGGTCACTTTCAACCATAAGCACTCCTAGTACAATTAATAATAATGACCTGCAGGTTGAACTTTCTAAAGAGTTTGAAATAGGAACAGATTTAGAGCTACAAACAAAATTTAACAATTGGCTTAAAAAATTGTCTTTGTCGTTTACCTATTGGAAAAGATCTACTGAAAGTGTTATTCAAGAGTTAGATCAGGCCCCATCAACCGGGTATATTAAAAAATTAGACAATTTAGGCACTGTAGAATCCAAAGGATTTGACATTACACTCGACGCCGATGTGTTGAATTCCAGAAATTTTTTATGGCAATTCGGATATAGAATCGGTACCGCTAAAAGTAAGGCAGTGAAAGTAGCAGAAGGTGCTGATATTACGAATGGGTTTTTTGCAATAAGGCAGGGGCAGGAATTGGGCTTATTTAGTTATCAGGCTCCATTATCAAGTATTGACCAGCTTCGTCCGGATGGTTCCAGGTATATCGATGAGGCAGATAAAGGGAATTATGAAGTAGTTAAAAACATTGTTGTAAATAAAGAAACAAAAGAAGTTTTTATGTCCGATGCAAATGATGCAAAGACAGTCGGTAGCGCATTTCCGAAATTCAGATCATCTTTTATCAACACATTTACTTTTAAAAAGAATCTTACTCTTTCCTTCCAGTGGGATTGGATATATGGACACAAGATATATAATGCCACAAGGCAATGGTTATATCGTGACAGGGTTTCTGCCGATTGGGATGAACCAATTAGTGTTGGAGGTGAAACCGGAGCATTCTTAAGTTATTATGGTTCTTTATACAACAGTGTACAACCAAGCACATATTTTGTAGAAGATGGTTCATTTATAAGACTAAGAGATGTCTCACTAACCTATGACTTTACAAATTTAATAAAGCGATCCTGGATCAAACAGGCAGGGTTAACTGTTTCAGGGAGAAACCTGCTCACTTTTACAGATTACAAAGGTCTGGATGTAGAAGCGACAACAACGGCAGATTCCCAGGGCAATGAAGCAAAGCCAGGATATTCTGCAGCAGTAAACGGAGTTGATTATTTCTCTGTTCCAAATTTGAAAACATATCAAATCAGTCTTAGGCTTGGTTTTTAATTTAAAATTGAAATGAAATCATCATGAAAAAAATAATTTATTTTATTGCTATTGCGGGTCTTTTCCTTGTTGGTTCGTGTAAAAAAACTGAACTGACTCAGCCTGATCCAAACAGTCCTAATGCTGAGCTACCTCTCCAAACAGAAAGCGGGTTGATAGCCTATGGAGCGGGAATTCTACAAAGGTCAATCTATGAGGTGCCAAATGAGGGCAAGGCAAACATACTTTCCATTGCAATGGCCAACCAGATCATCATGGGGGACGAAGCATTCATTCCTTATGGGAATTTTGGATGGAGATGGGTAGACCAGGTTTTTAAGGTGACATTGCCTGATAATACCGAAGTGATCAATCCGTTCGGGGTCCCCCAAAAGGACATGTTACAAAGTTTTAACAGCAGGGCATCCGGTGAGTTGAACGTGTTTTTTTATGAATGGACGAACAGTTATCTATTTATTCAGCAGGCAAATACAATGTTAAAGGCTGTCGGTACTACGCTATTTACAGGTGATGTGGATACCAAAAGAGCAACAATAAGGGCATGGGCATACTGGTGGAAAGGGTTCTCTTATTCAAGGTTGGGTTCTATGTACCTTGCCGGACCTATAGTTGATACTCCAGCAGTTGTTAACCACAATTTTGTTGACCACAATGCATTGATTGCAGAAGCAGGCAGGAACTTTGATCTTTGTGCAGAACAATTGAACCTTGTTGCAGGCGGAAGTGCTGCTGATTACGAATCTCTAATGTCTCAATTGGTATTGTCATTTAATCAAAGCGCAAAGGATCCAAACGAACCTGCTGACGGCAAGCCCCAGGTTCCCTCACCCGATGAATGGAAGCACCAGCTCAACTCATACAAAGCAAGAAATATCCTGGTAAACAAAAAGGTAACTGATATCACCGCGGATGAATGGCAACAGATCACCACCCTTGCTACAGATGGTTTAAAAAATGATGACGCCTATTTTAGGTTTGGCATGAGCCCGGATGCAAGCAATGATCTATCGGTAAATGCATTTATGCATCCGCTTGCATTGGACAATCCGGTCAATCAATATGCATTTATCAGTGAAAGACTGGTTCAGGATTTCAAACCTGGAGACAACAGGTATACGCGGAACATTTTATGGTTACCCTATCCAAGCGAAAATCCTGATTCTATTGATGGTACTTATTTTCTTACCGCTTTTGCCAACGTTCGTGACCGTGGACTTCAGTTTGGAACCAGGTGGGCAGCTTCACTGGTTGAAGAGGGCGGAGCTTTTGCTTCGGGGGGATCCAATGCCGGAACGGTTCCTTATGGTACAAGCTACGAAGAGAATGCCTTAATGCTTGCGGAAGCAAATATCTATACAAACAAAATTGAAGAAGGATTAGCATATATAGATGAAGTAAGGGATTTCCAGGAATCAGGACTTGAACATGTTGCCGGCAAGGGGTTAACTCTTGATGAAGCAAAGGAGGAATTGCGCAAGGAAAGAAGGATTGGTCTGGCCTTTAGAGGACTTAGCTTTTTTGATGCTAGGCGTTGGGGAATTACAGCTCCGAAGAGTGCTGGTGGAGGAAGGAATGGAGCAATTGTATATGTCCCTGCGAGCTTAAATGGTACCCCTAAGGATGCAGCCTTGCCAACTTTTATGGAATATAATTATATGGATTATTGGGACGTCCCTCAAAACGAACTGGATTTCAATACGCCTGGTCCTGGGTCTGCTAAGGTTATAAATGATTAGGACTTCATAACAGATTCTAAAATCGTCCATTTTTTGGGCGATTTTTTTTTATTTGCGATTTACTTTTTGCTTATTCTGATGGAGGGATTATTAAAGAAAATCTAAAAGTTTAAGAATATCAGTAATAATTAGTTAACAAAATATCATTTCATGGTTATACTCAGTAAACAGACATTTTATCCTTACTTCTATCGCTGTGCAGCAGAATTAAATTACAATTTGTCCTACTTTCAATTATAACTTAGTTTTAACTAAATTAAGGCAATAACTAAAAACATAGACCAATGAGAAAACTTTTGATTTTGTTGGGAGCTCTCTTTTTATGGAGTTCCCAATGTGTGTTTGCACAGGTTACGGGGAAAGTTACAGATGCGAATGGCGCTCCGATACCAGGTGCATCGATTAAAATTAAGGGTACCAATAAGGGTACAACAACCAATGTAGACGGCACCTTCACCCTTGACGCTTCAGATGCTGTTCAGCTTGAAGTCTCGAGTGTTGGTTACAGGGGCCAAACCATTTCTGCTTCTCCCGGGCAGTCTCTTTCGGTTTCTTTGATATCTGAAGCAAAGAATATCAGTGAAGTTGTGCTGACAGCACTCGGAGTGAGGCGTGAGAAACGAAGCCTTGGATATTCCACCTCGCAGGTAAATGGAGATGACCTGAACGCCGGAGGAGTAGTTAATCCTATAGCAGCTTTACAAGGTAAGGTATCCGGGGTGAACATCACCACAGGAAGTAACTCACCCGGAAGCTCTACAAGGATTGTATTGAGAGGCGGTTCCTCATTGGTTGGCAGCAATCAGCCGCTGATGATTGTAGATGGGGTGCCATTCAACAACAGTAATTTTTTCCCGGATAAAGGGGTAAATAATTCACTGAACAACCAGGTAGATTATGGCAACAGGGGAAATGATCTCAATCCTGAAGATATCGAAAGCATTTCGGTACTTAAAGGACCTGCTGCAACCGCATTATACGGACAAAATGCATCCAATGGAGCTTTGATCATCACCACTAAAAAAGGTTCCAGGAGTATTGGTGGAAAAAAATATGTTGTAACACTGAATACCAGTTACAGTCGCCAAAGTGTTTTGAAGCTACCCGATTTACAAAATTCTTTTGGCCAGGGTGATGCAGATGCAGTTGCGGATGACAGGAGAGAAAATTTTAGCTGGGGATTGCCTTTTGATGGTCATCTGAGACCATGGGGACAAATCATAAACGGTCTGCAGCAGGTGAAGCCTTACAAGGCATTACCTGATAATGTGAAAGACTTTTTTGATCTAGGCTGGACCTGGGACAATAATGTTTCCTTATCTGGTGGTGATGCGAAGAATACTTTTTATTTATCCTTAAGCAGTCTCACCAATGAAGGAATTGTTCCAACATCGAGGTACAATAAATACGGTATACGCTTGAACGTGTCCAGTGAATTCTCTCAAAAACTTACCGGGAATGCAAGTGTTTATTACAGCAAGATAAAAAGCCGGTTACCCAATACAGGGCAAAGTGACGGTTCGTTCCTTGAAAATATTTACCAGACACCAAGGGATATCTCCATTGTTGATCAGAAAGACTATTACAACCCTTATAATTCGATCAATCTAAAAACTGATTCAGGAACTTATTATGGTTATTATGGAGCTTACGCCAGTAATCCATATTTCGGTTTGGATAATTATAAGAATTACAATTATGTTGACCGCTTGAGTGGCAGCTATACTTTGGAATTCAAGCCTTTTAAAGGAGTTTCAATCCTGAACAGGTTTGGGATGGATGCTTATTCCGACAGGAGAGTTCAGAAATGGAATAAATACGGACCTAATTTCTCCTTCAACAGTTTTTCAGAAGACTTTTATGAACAACCCTATAGTGGCGGTCCAAAAGGAGGTTACCAGGGTAAATATTCTGAAAATAATTTCAACTATAACCAATTCAACAATGATCTTATCGCCAGCTATTCTACAACGGGGACCGGCGATTTTGGATTTAAAGGTTTACTCGGCTTTAATATAAACTCAATTCGTTTGGAAGAGCTTTATGCAGCAACCAACGATGCAGGAATTGCAACAGACAATCCAGACCTGATGAGCCTTGAAGAAACCATCGGGCCAATAGATGCTTACAATGTATTAACGCTTAACCGTACAGTAGGTATTTATGCGGGTGTGGATCTTTCTTACAAGAATTATTTATTCCTGAACCTGTCCGGAAGGAATGACCATTCTTCAACTTTACCCACCAAAAACAATTCCTATTTCTATCCCAGCGCCAGTCTCGCATTTGTCTTTACCGATTTGATCAGCGGAAAGATCAAGGACAATTTCCTCAACTATGGTAAATTAAGATTGAGCTATGCTGCTGTCGGGCATGATGCTCCGGCTTACAGGCTGACAAATGTTTACAACAAGACCGTTATCGATAATGGATATGGTACAACTACTTTCCCATTTGGCGGAACATTGCCAGGATATACTTATGGTGGATCCGAGTTCGACCGCCAGACCAATCCTGATCTAAAGCCTGAAAGAACAACTTCAATCGAAGGTGGTATGGAGTTTTCATTTTTCAAAGACAGGTTGGGGATCGACTTTTCTCTTTTTGCAAACAAATCCAAAGACCAGATCATCAGTGCACCGGTTGCACCGGCCAGTGGATTTACTTCACAGGTGTTGAATGTTGGAGAAGTGACCAACAGGGGTGGAGAAGTGCTCGTGAGGGGAACACCTGTTTCAACGAGGAATTTCAAATGGGAAGCATCAGCAACATTTACCAGGTTATGGAACAAAGTTCGTTCCCTGAATGCAGGTACAGACCTCATTACACTGGGCGGATTTAGTGATATGACTGTAGTTGCTGCAGTAGGTAAACCTTATGGAACATTCTACAGCATCGACCAGCAAACAACACCGGGTGGACAGGTCATTGTGGATTCTTCAAATGGCTTGCCTTTACCAACTACCAACCCGGTATTTGGTGGAAGCTACCTTCCGGACTGGACAGGTTCCTTCAGGAGTAGTTTTAAGTACAAAGATTTAACGCTTTCATTTTTGGTTGATACCAAACAGGGTGGATTCTTTTTCTCCCGGACCAAAGATCTGCTCGGTTTTGTTGGATCAAGCGAAGAAACCGTGAAGAATAACAGGGAAGATTATGTTTATCCAAATTCAGTTTATGTGGATTATAAAGGTGATTATGTAGCGAATACCACGCCTTTCCATCCTTACACGTATTTTACAGATGCCGGAAAGGGCATTCAGCCCGGAAGGAATATTGTAGATGCTTCCTATGTAAAGCTCAGGGAAGTATCGCTTTCTTACGATGTTCCATCCAGCATTTTGAAGAGAACAAAATATATTGGGGGGGCCACTCTTTCCTTATTTGCTAACAATTTGTTTATCTGGACACCAGACGAAAACAAATATGCAGATCCTGAGTTAAATTCTGAAGGTTCTTCCAACCTGCAGGGTTTCCAGTATGCAGCAGTTCCTTCGGTAAGGAATTATGGAATCAATCTTAAAGTAGTATTCTAATTAAAAACTAAAAAAATGAAGTATATAAAATATAAAACCTTATTCTTAATACTGCTTTCAGTTGCATCTTTTAGCAGTTGTAAGAAATATCTGGACGTAAACCGGGATCCAAACAACCCGGGAGATGTTGATAAATCATTCATCCTGCCATCAGCTGAAGCTGCAATTGGTCACGCTCTCGGTTACAGCTTCCAGGTTTATGGAGGATTTTATTCCCAGTATTGGACTCAATCTCCAAGTGCCTCTCAGTACAAGAACATTGATTCTTATACTCCTGCAGCAACGGAATTTGACCGTCCGTGGGGAATGTTGTACAACGAGGCAATTGCTGACCTGGCTCAAATTGAAAAGAAAGGCGAGGCTGATGGGAATCCTAATTATGTGGGTATATCGAAAGTCCTTCAGGCATATACCTATCAATTGCTGACGGATAATTTCGGGGATGTCCCATTTAGTGAGGCAAATAAACTTGAGCAGGGGATCAGCAGTCCTCATTATGATCCCCAGGAGCAGGTATACAATGGCATTATACAATTATTGAAAGATGGCATAGCAAAGCTGAATGAAGATTTTGCCACTACGCCTGCAAGTGATGACATGATCTTTAATGGAGACATGGATTTGTGGAAACACTTTGCCAATACGTTATTATTGAGGACGTACCTCAGGTTAAGTGATGTATCTCCCGCAGTTGCACAGGCCGGCATACAGGAGCTTGAAGCCAATGGGGCAGAATTTTTGGCTGAGGGCGAAGTTGCCCAGATTCAATATACCAACACTGGGGGCAGCAGGAATCCTTTGTATGAAGCTTATGCAGGTGTTTTAAATCATGTGCAAAATATTTATGCCAGCGAGACGGTGATTGACAGCATGGATGCATTGGGTGATCAAAGGATCGATGTATTATTTGATCCGGGAGCGGGTATACCACAGGGAGGTTTCAGTGATCCAACAATTACAACGGCAGGAAGGGCTATCCCGAGTGCATTAACAGGAGCAAAAGCACAGGGAGATGATGCATCGGAAGAAGCAACAATTGCGTCAGCGCCTGTAAAATTTATGACCGATTATGAAAGTCTTTTTCTCCAGGCAGAAGCTGTTGCCAGGGGCTGGATGACAGGAGATGCCGCAGCACTGTTTCAACAGGCTATTACCGCCAGCTTTGACACATATGGATTGGATGTAACCGGGTATGCAGGGCTTGAGTTTCCTGCAACAGGTCTTTCTGATCAGCTTAAGGCAATTGCAGTTCAAAAGTGGCTGGCTATGACCAACACTCAAAATATTGAAGCATGGACAGAATCAAGAAGGTTCGATTATCCTTTGTTTGACATTTCGATGGCAGCTGACCAGGCAACGCAGGGAAGACTTCCAGCCAGGTTGTTTTATCCAAGCACAGAGGTCACAAGAAATTTACATTTCCCGGGTCAAAAATTGATCACGGATAAAGTATGGTGGGATACAAAATAATTAATAAAAAATTCTCAGGACATGAAACTATTACAAATGATAATATTCGCAGGAATAAGTTTTCTTATGGTTACTTCCTGCAAAAAAGAGACGTCAGACAATGCAAATACCAAGATTGTTGCTCCGCATTACCCAACAATTGAATTCAATGGCTCACAATTCCTCAGCTTCCCGGTGGGGAGTCCGGCCTATACAGATGCAGGAGCCAATGGGGTAGACGATATAAGTGGTGCAAAAACACCTATTCAGCCTGAACCCGGTGTACCTGTTGATATGAGCACGCCAGGATTATATACGGTGGCTTTTGTTACCAGGAATGATGATGGATATATCAGCAAGGCTACCCGGTATATTGCGGTTACAGATATTCCCGAGGCCGCAGATCTTTCGGGTGTGTATAAGAGAGGGTCAGCGGTGGTGAATATAACTGAGGTGGCCAATGGATTGTATAACGTTGATAACGTTGGTGGAAATGCACCGGCCATTGCTTCAGGATATTTTGTACAAACAGGAGAAAATACAATCGATTTTCCAGCTCAGCCATCTGAAGTAGGTACACTGGATGTCCTCGATGAAGGTTTTACCGTGGATGGAGGAAAAAGAACTTTTACATGGGCGCTGGATAATCCTGCATTTGGTACACAAACAAGATTTTTTGTGCAGGAATAGTTTTAACTGATTAAGCCAGGATAAGACAATGCAATTTTGAAATGAATTGCATTGTTTTTTTATATAGTGTTCAATATAAAATCCATTCCAACTTGGTTTGAACAAAATTTATTGATTTACGTCATTAATATTTTGGCGGTTAATTTTTTATCTTCTAAATTGAGCCCTTTTTTAAAATGGAGCTAAGTCTTATAAATCAACTCAGTTCCCCAGCCATTCCCATTGAAAAGCAGGTAATTTTTATTGCAGTATTTCTATCATAGACTTTGAAACCATCTGTCATCGGCTTTTGAAAATACTGTTCAGCAAAATCATTTTTTTTTAAATCAGTCAAAATAAGATTTATGAGGAAACATCCATCTGGTTATTTAAGTATTTATTGGATGAACAAAATCAGGCCTATGGTGCAGGGTTTGTTATTGACGGGGTTCTTTATGATCGCAGGTTTTATCGCCTCAGCACAAACGACAGTTACCGGTAAGGTCACCGATAGTTTGAGCAGGCCATTGTCTAATGTATCTGTTGTTGAAAAAGGTAAAAAAGGCGGGACTACAACAAATGCCAAAGGTGAATTTGAACTGAAAGGAGTTAAGGACAATGCAACCCTGGTCATCACCTCAGTCGGGATGGAAAGAAGGGAAATCAAAACAGTTCCAGGCAAAACAAATTACGAAATTGAGCTGAAGGAAGAAGTTACAAAGCTCCAGGATGTGGTTGTTACTGGGTTTCAGCGCATCAGCAAGAAAAACTTTACCGGAGCGGGCGTAAAAATAAAAGCCGAGGACATCAAACAGGAAGGAGTGGTCGATGTCAGCCGTATGCTGGAAGGACGTGCTGCAGGGGTAACCATTCAAAACGTATCCAGCACATTTGGATCCGCTCCCAAGATCCGGATCCGTGGTGCTACCTCAATTAATGGTGACAACAAACCTCTATGGGTAGTTGACGGAGTTGTACTGGAAGATCTTGTCGACATTTCCAATGACCAGCTTTCGAGCGGGGATCCAACTACCTTATTGGGATCTTCAGTGGCCGGGATAAATTCCAATGATATTGAAACTTTTGATATTCTGAAGGATGCAGCGGCAACAGCGTTATACGGGGCACGTGCCATGAATGGTGTAGTTGTCATTACCACCAAAAGGGGCAGGGCTGGAAAACCAGTCATTAGCTATACAGGAAATTTCAGCACCCAGTTAAAACCTACCTATTCTGATTATGACATCATGAATTCAGGAGAACAAATGTCTGTGCTTGCCGAGCTTGACCGTAAAGGTTATTTAAGCCCCGCATCATTGGCTGTTCGTCCTGATTATGGCGTGTACGGAAAAATGTACGACCTGATGAACGGAGACGATAATGGGAATTTCCCTTTGGCAAATACACAGGAAGCAAAGAATGCCTACCTCTTAAGGTACGCCAGGGCGAATACAGACTGGTTTGATGTATTGTTCAGGAACTCATTTACCCAGGAACATTCTTTAAGCATTTCTACCGGTACGGATAAATCGCAATCGTTTTTCTCAACAAGCTTTTATAAAGACAACGGATGGACCATCGCAGATAACGTGAAACGTTATACGCTTAACTTCAGGAACAACTACAACATCAGTGACCGTGTTTCTGTAGGGTTTTTAGCTACGGGATCTGTCCGCCAGCAAAAAGCCCCCGGAACATTAAAGCGTACAGACAATGTGGTAGCCGGAGAGTACGACCGTGATTTTGATATCAATCCGTTCAGCTATGCATTGAATACCAGCAGGGCTTTAACTGCGTATGACCAGAACGGGAACCTCGAATATTTCAGGAGGAACTGGGCACCGTTTAACATCATTGATGAATTGAAGAACAATTATATAGACGTAAACGTAATTGACCTGAAGCTCCAGGGTGAATTTGGCTATAAGATCAATAAGAATTTGCGCTATGAATTTATCGGCGCTTTGCGTTATGAAAAATCAGCTCTTGAACACCAGATCACAGAAAGGTCAAACTTCGCAAATGCCTACAGGTCAAACGGAACTCAAACCATTATTGATGTGAACAAATACCTGTACCAGGATCCGGACAGTGATGATCCCACAGCTAAAATTGTGGTGTTGCCTTATGGTGGATTTTACAACCGTTCGGAGAACTTCCTGCTCAACTATGACTTCAGGAACAGCTTAAATTATACCAACACGTTCGGGGAAAAACACAGTTTGAATGTTTTGCTGGGCCAGCAGGTAAAGTATACCGATCGCCAGACTTACAGCAATACAGGTTATGGCTACCAGTATGACAATGGTGGAATTCCATTTGTGGATTACAGGATCCTGAAACAAACCATTGAAGCAAATTTCCCCTATTATGAAATGGCCAGGTTTTATGATCGTTTTGCTGCCTATTATCTCAACACCCAATACACTTATAACAAGAGGTACAACATTTATGGAACGGTCAGGTATGATGGTAGCAATAAACTGGGATCATCCAAAACCGCACGCTGGTTACCTACATGGAGCTTTGGCGGATCATGGAATGTGGATGAAGAAAATTTTATGCAGGATGTGAAAACCATCAGTTCATTAAAATTAAGGGCCAGCTATGGTTTAACAGCCAGCCTTGGTCCTGCTACGAATTCAAACATCGTGTTGAAAAGCACCATTCCAAACCGCACTTTCCCTACTGAAAGAGAAACTATTCTTCAAATTGAAAATCTTGAGAATTCCGATCTGACCTGGGAAAAAAATCACCAGCTCAACATAGGTATTGATGCCGGGCTTTTTGATGAAAGAGTAAATTTTAGCGTAGACTATTATACACGCAACAGCTTCGACCTGATCAGCAGGATAAAAACTTCCGGTATTGGCGGAGAACCTTATAAAGCCATAAACTATGCTGATTTAAAATCCCATGGTGTCGACCTCGTGATTGGAGGAAACATTATCAATAAGAAAACATGGGGATGGAAAACAAATTTTACGATGGGATACAACGTCACTAAAATTACGAATGCAAAAAATCTTCCGCAGATCTATGACCTCGTAAAAAATGAAGGTGGCAACAGGGGTGGTTTCCCGGTGAATAGCTTATTCTCACTACAATTCCAGGGTCTGGATCCGACTACAGGTATTCCAAAATTTATAAATGAATTTGGTGATAAAAACAGCTTTGCAGTAAACCTCCAGGATGAACAACTAGGATACCTGGTATATGAAGGTTCACTGGATCCAAAATACACTGGAGGATGGAACAATACCTTCAATTACAAAAACCTTACCCTCAACATATTCCTGACTTACCAGGCAGGTAATAAAATAAGGATGTATCCATTCTTCAAAAGCTCTTATTCAGACCTGGATGCAATGCCTAAGGAATTTTTTGACAGGTGGGAACAATCCGGCGATGAAAAGATTACCAATGTTCCTTCAATACTGGATACTTACCATGATTATGCACTTACCCTAACCTCCTCTTATCCTTATAACTATTACAATTTCTCAAATGTCAGGGTGGCTGACGGGGGATTTGTAAGACTGAAAACTGTTTCTCTTTCTTACCAGTTTGGGAAAAGGATCATGAATAAGATCAGTGTGCTGAAAAACCTTTCATTGACTGCTGCTGCAACAAACCTTTGGCTGATTTATTCCGATTCTAAACTGAAAGGGCAGGATCCTGAATTCTTTAATGCCGGTGGTGTTGCCCAACCGTTACAAAAACAAATTACGCTTTCATTGAAGGCAGTGCTGTAAAAAAAATGACAATGAAAAGAATAACATCATATTGCTTAATCACCTTTTTATTATTTGCAGGAAGCGGCTGTAAAAAGCTTCTGGATAAAGAACCTGAGAACCGTGCCCAGCTGAATTCCGTTCAAAAAGTTAGCCAGCTGCTCGGTAGCGCATACCCGAAATCGAATTATGAGGCAATGGCTGAAGTTTCTTCTGACAATTCAGGTGATGTTGGAACTGATGAATCGGATCAGCCTGATTTTTCCATTCTCAATTCCGATCTCTACTTTTTTGATGATAACAAAGGAACTGCTACTGACGAGGATACTCCTGAAGGATATTGGTATGGTTGTTACAAGGCAATCGCATCTGCCAATACTGCACTGGAAGCCATAAGCAATGCAACAAACCCGGCTGACTACAAAGCACAAAAAGGTGAAGCGCTGGTTGCCAGGGCTTATGCTCACTTCATGCTTGTAAATTTCTTTGCCAAATTCTATGACCCTGCTACAGCAGCTTCTGATCCGGGCATCCCTTACGTTACAGAACCTGAAAAAGAATCCATCAAACAGTACGACAGGAAAACAGTTAAGTATGTTTATGACATGGTTGAAAAGGACCTACTCGAAGGGTTGCCTTTAATTGATGACAACAGCTACAATGTCCCAAAATTTCATTTTAACGTTGCTGCAGCCAATGCATTTGCCTCCCGCTATTATTTATATAAGAAGGACTATGCCAATGTAATCAAGTATGCAACGGCTTCGATTCCTGAGAATACCTTTATCAATAACCTCAGGCCCTGGAATACAGTATATGCGGACCTTCCACTGAATGGTAATGGTAGCCTGGGGCAGATATATACCAAGGGTTCCGAACCAGCCAACCTGTTGGTTGTTGAAACAAATTCCTACTGGCTCAGGTTATTGGCTTATGGAAGATATAACCCCACGCCGGCAATTGTGAATGAGGCAAGGGGTGAAATACCAGTCTCGGGTGCGCCAACCTGGGGATACCCTTTTGTATACTTTTCTGATAACGGCCATGATTTTCTGCCTAAAATTGATGAATATTTTGTAGAAACTTCAATAGGCAGCGGTTATGGAGATGGATATACGGCAGTGACTTTATTTTCAGTTGAAGAAGTTTTATTTAACCTCGCTGAAGCTTACACTTATACCGGCCAAACCGATAAAGCCATTGATCTGTTAAATACTTACCTGAGCACCCGCATTCCTTTGGAGGATCTTTCGCCAGACTACGATATCACTGAACAAAAGGTAAAAACATATTGGGGAACATCTGATCTACAGCAGGGATTGATCAATACTTTGCTTGCATACCGCAAAGTGGAATTCTTACATGAAGGACTTCGGTGGTTTGATATTTTGAGATACGGTATTGAATATACCCACGGAACGATTGACAATTTCAGAAGTGTTACGCTGACAAAAAATAATCCTCACCGGGTATTCCAGATTCCAGCTGTGGCAGCACAATCAGGAATTGGTCCAAACCCGAGATAAAATAAAATGTTTCAGGCACAGATAAACAAAAAAAAATGATCAAAATGAGTTTTAAAATATTAGCAAGCGCACTTTCATTGGTGGTGCTGATGACGTCCTGCAAGAAGGACGATAACCTGGGAAACGTAGAAAATATACCAGGCCTTGGCGGAGATGTATATGTAAAAGGTCCGATAGACCAATGGATTTACGATAGTCTTACAGTTCCCTATAACATAGACGTCAAATACAAGTGGAACCAGTTTGAACTTAGCCAGGAAGACAAAAATGTTACTCCTGTTAAGGAAAGTGTTGTCATCCCCTTGTTTACTGCAGTTAAAAATGTCTGGATCGATCCTTATGTTGCAGAGGCCGGACCCGTCTTCTTTAAAAAATATGTTCCAAAATTTTTCATTCTTGCCGGCAGCGCAGCTTATGGATATGACGGAACGGCCCTTCTTGGGCAAGCAGGTGGAGGAAGACAAATATTCCTGCTCCAGCTGAATTACTTCAGGAATAAAACAATGCCGGGATTTACTTTGTCTGATACCGCTGTACAGAAAGAGGCCTTTCATACCATCCATCATGAATTTGCTCACATCTTTGATCAGAATAAACAACGCCCTTATGACTTTGACAGGATCACGCAGGGAGATTACAGCAGTGACTGGATCAACATCAGTGATCAGCAGGCAAGGGAAAAAGGAATCATTACAGCATACGCTTCCAGTAAAGCTGCAGAAGATTTTGCTGAAATGGTATCGATCATGCTGATTGAAGGTAAAGATGGATTTCAAAGATTGATTGACGATATTGTTTACCGGGATGAAAATGGAGATCCTTATACCGATTCTTTCGGTGACCCATACCCGATAGTAGAAGCGCAAAATGCGATCATTCAAAAAAGAGATGTGATCATCAATTACTTCAAAAAAAGCTGGGATATAGATTTTGAGAGCCTTCAAAACAGGACCAGGCAAGCGATTGAACAGGAGTTTTTTTAATCAATACAGACGAAGCAAAGTGTAAAACATAGTGTATGAACAAAATCTTTTTATTTTTTCTTTTAATAGCGGTCTCCTTTACAGCATGTAAAAAGGACGACAAGAACTTTTTCTCCCAATCACCTGATGAACGCATCAATGCATCACTGGCTAAATTTCAGTCGGCCCTGACGGGCGCTCCAAATGGCTGGAAGGGCTACATCACTGTTGACAGTGGTTATGGAGGAACTTATACCTTTTTTATTAAATTTAACGACTCAAACAGGGTGACCATGGTATCGGATTTTGATTCGGCAACCGCTGTTACACCCAATCAAAGCAGTTACCGGTTGAGGGCCCAGCAACAACCTACACTGATATTTGACACTTACTCGTATTTGCATTTGTTGTCTGATCCGAATGAACAAACGCCAACTATCCAGGCTGATGTTAACTTTAGTCATGGCGGCCAGATTGGTTCGGGGTTATTGTCTGATTTTGAATTTATCCTGGAGGATAAGAATTTTCATGCAGACAGTATTCGTTTAACCGGGAAGGTAAATGGTGCGCAGCTCCTGCTATTAAAAGCTTCAGCTGATGAGGAAAATATATTTTTATCCGGTGGATGGAAAATACTTTCCACTTATCTCAATAAAAAATTGCTGACCTATTACCAGAGATTGGTGATCAACGGCCAGCCATACGATATCAAGGATTATGGGAATGAAAAAATTATGGTGGTAAGTTCCGCCAGTGGTGATGTCCAGGCGTCTTATTATGACAATACCCTGACCGGTATACAGTTTTATGAACCAATAGAATTGGGTGGTCAGCAGGTTGACAACATCAAACTTGAGAGTTATGATGAAGGAACAAAAACGATAAATGTTTCAATGAGCGGTACTGCAGCTACCATCAATGAAACCATTCTTCCATTACAGGTTGATTTGGATGCAGCAAACAGGTGGTGGCAATTTGCATTTGACCAGGATGGATTCTGGGCGTCCGACCAGGGCTTCCATGTGAATGGAACAGATGATGCTTTTCATATCCGTTCTTTGGAAAGGTTTTATTTCCTTGCCTATTATCCTCAGTTCGATCCGGGATCTAATGATTTGTTCGGGCCATTATTTATCAATGCTGCGGGGACAGCGCTGGAACCCCTTAATTATTATGCAGCACCCGACAAACCTACGGTAGGTGCAGATGGTATTGCCAGGTTCACATTACTTGGAAATGTGGGGATCTATCCATCAACAGGTCCGGCAAGGCTAACCAGGGACCAGTTGTTCATTCCTGAAGGATATTATTTTGTTCAGACTGGTGAGACAACTTACGATATGGTTAGCGCTGCTGATGGCAAAGCCTGGATCACCTGGTATTTTTAAATTGATTTATTTATAAAAATTTTTCACAGGGCAATGAATATCGTTGCCCTTTTTTTGCCTCCCTATGAAAATTTTACACATAACATTGAGGTAACATTAGCGTAACCTTAGGTTAATCATTGAATAATCTTCCCATAACATTCTAATGCGACTTTGCAGGCTGAAAACAAGCCTGCATGAGACCAATATTATTTCTCGCATTTTTTTTATCGATTTCAAATTTTTCCATTGCACAGAAAGGTAAGCTGGAAGGAAAGGTTACCGACTCAAAAACCGGCAACAGGTTATCCGGTGTAACAGTAACTACCGGTCGATCCGCTGCCGCATCAGACCTTGATGGGAATTTTGTCATCACCCTGGAAGCCGGAAAAAAATATACCCTTACCATATCTTCAGTAGGATACAAAACCAAACAAATAGATGAAGTGGAGGTTGAAGCAGGAAAAACCACAAATATTGAAATCGTTTTGGAAGGCGCTTCAAAAACTGAAAGCGCTGTTGTTGTAAGATCTTCCGCAAAAAAGGAAACAGCTGCTGCATTAATTGCCTACCAGAAAAATACTTCAGTAGTTGCCCAGGTGATTAGCGCTGAAACGATCAAAAGGTCGCCGGATAAAAATACCGGGGAGGTATTGAAAAGAATTTCAGGAACATCGATCCAGGAAGGTAAATATTTGGTGGTACGGGGGCTTGCCGACAGGTACAACCAGGCAATGCTCAATGGAGTTCTGTTAAGCAGCACCGAACCCGACCGCAAAACCTTTTCCTTCGACATCTTTCCTTCTGCCATTATTGATAACATTATCATCAATAAGGCATTCATCCCTGAATTGTCGGGCGAATGGGCGGGAGGCCTGGTACAGGTGAATACAAAGGACATCCCTTCACAAAACTTTTTTAATGTCCAGCTGGGTACTGGCTTCAATACAAATGTCCCCGGGAATAAATTTTATAAGTCTGTGCGTGGCCGTTATGACTTTCTCGGAATTGATGATGGGACAAGAGCGCTTCCTGCAGGGATGCCAACAAAATCCCGGTTTGCCAGCCTTGACAACAACCAGAAAACTGCTTTAGGCGCTTCGTTTCCCAATAACTGGAGAATAAAAGAATCCAATGCGACACCCAATGCTTCTTTTCAAATGGGATCAGGTTTTACCGGAAAGATTTTCAAAAAGAAGGCCGGTGGAACAATTGCGTTAACCTATAACAGGAGTGTCAAACACTATAAATTCAACAACTCATTTTATTCAATATCAGACAACAAGGCGACCCCTGATTTTATTTACCATACCGATAAATATGCTGCTGAAGTGCTCTGGGGAGGAATTGCAAATTTTTCGCTGCAGTTCAATAACAACAATAAAATAACCGTAAAGAACCTGTTTAACCTGAACTCGTCGGATTATACTTCCCTGAGAACAGGGTATGAGGCATTGAGTGTGAATACAGCCATCAGGGCGAAGGAAATTTCTATGAAGACCAATATTTTTTACAATACACAAATTGGTGGTGAACACAATTTGACTAAAATAAAGGCAAAGCTGAACTGGTTTGGCGGATTCAATATCCTGGATCAATTCATACCGGGACAACGGAGGTCTGAATATTTTATGAATGATGAGGGACAGTTCATTGCCAGGATCTCTTCAGGGCAATCACAAAAAAGCGGAAGCATATTTTATGGGAATCTTTCAGATTACATTTATACTGCAGGAGGAGATGTCACAAAGTTTTTCGGGAACAAACAAATCGCAAAGGCCGGGTACTTCTTACAAATAAAGGACAGGCTATATGATGCAATGCCTTTCTTTGCTTACGTCAACAATACCAGTGCATTTAACAGCATCAATACTTTACCGGAAGTTGAATTATTTGATCCGTCAAATTTTAAACCTGGCGGTGCGTTTGCTTTGGACAGGTTTACCGAGGACAGGTTCCGTTACCTCGCAAACAGCATATTGAATGCGGGCTACATCCAGTTCGATAATTCCATCGGTGATAAATGGCGGGCAGTGTGGGGATTAAGGGTTGAAGATTTTGACCAGATCGTGGGAAGTGTAAAGATGTCGGATCCGAGATTCAACCATACTTACGTGAAGGACTATCTGCCTGCGCTCAACCTGACTTATAAAACAAATACCAGTTCCAATTTACGATTTGCAGTTTCACAAACTGTTGTAAGGCCGGAGTTCCGTGAGTTAACCGACCTGGCATTTTACGACTTTGAATTGGGTGCAACAGTAGTAGGGAACAAGAACCTGGAAAGAACAAAGATCACCAATGCCGACCTCAGGTATGAATTGTATCCAAGGGCAGGTGAGCTATTGACCTTTGGAGTGTTCTATAAATATTTCAATAAGCCGATCGAACAAAATTTCAACAGCAGTGGCGCTGGTTCCAGCAATACATTTAATTACAACAATGCCAATAAAGCAATTTCTTACGGGGTTGAAGCTGATTTAAGAAAGAAGCTGGATTTCATTCCATCCCTGAGGAATTTTACTTTATCATCCAATGTTTCTTACATCTACAACAGGGTGAAGTTCGCCACGAAAGCGCTAGACAGGCCCATGCAGGGGCAAAGTCCTTACATGATCAACGCAGCCCTCCAATACGATCTGCCCGGTAAAGGATTTACCACTACTTTCTTATTCAATAAAATTGGCCGCCGGATTCTTTATGTTGGCAATGAGCAGGTTCCTGCTATCTGGGAAGCCCCGCGTCCATTGCTCGATGTACAGGTTGCGAAAAAACTTTTAAACAATAAAGCAGAGATCAAGCTCAATGTGTCTGACCTTTTGAATAAGGAAGCGAGGTTCTATCACGACCTTGATCAGAATAAAAAATTCGGAACACAAAAAGATGCTGTTGCCATTTCAAGGAATTATGGTACAACCTTCGGCCTGACATTCGGATACAATTTCAGATAAACAAAATCTTAATCATACAAAAATGAAAAAAACAATTATTCTGGGTATTGCTTCAATGATGCTCCTTCTCAACAATGGATGCAGGAAGATTGAAGTGGATGGAAGTTCTACAAACACAACAACCAACAATTCCACTGAAAGCACTGTACTCTCAGGGAAAATTTCTTCGGACAGAACCCTAAAGGCCTCCAGTGTATACACACTTCGTGGTCTCGTATACGTTACCGACGGTGCGACACTTACCATTGAGCCGGGTACAAAAATCGTTGGTGAAAGAACTACCAGGGGTGCACTGATCATTACAAGAGGCTGCAAGATCATTGCCAACGGAACAGAGACCCAGCCGATTGTATTTACTTCCGACCAGGCAACACCTCAGCGCGGCGATTGGGCCGGGATTGTTCTCCTTGGAAGAGCCAGGACCAATTCAAGCTACAACGGAATATTCGGCCTTGGTGAAGCTGAAGGCGGGATCAATAACGGTAATGGTGATGGCCTGTATGGCGGAACAGACGATAATGACAATTCAGGCGTTTTAAAATATGTTCGAATCGAATACGCAGGGTATGCCTATTTACCGGATAAGGAATTGAATGGCCTTAGCCTTTACTCAATCGGAAGCGGAACGACGATAGATTATGTACAGGTTTCCTATGCAAATGACGATTCATTTGAATGTTTCGGCGGAACAGTAAACCTGACACACATCATTGCTTATAAAGGATTGGATGATGACCTGGACACTGACAATGGTTATCGCGGTAAGATTCAGTTTGCCATCTGTCAGCGTGACAGCAGCATCGCAGACGTTTCAGGTTCCAACGGTTTTGAAAGTGATAACAATGCAAACGGGGACGCTGTAATAACCCCGGCAGGACAGACACAGCCGCAACCTCAAACAAAAGCGATTTATAGCAACATTACATTGATCGGTCCCCGTGCTACCAAAGAAAATATTGGAAATGCATTATTCAAAAATGCAGCACAGATCCGCCGCAACTCTTCCATCTCCATTTTTAATTCTGTTATCGTGGGATGGCCAACAGGAATCTATGTTGATGCAACTACAGGGCGTCCAACGGATTTAAACATCACTGAAGATCACAGTCTCAATATTCAGAATGTGGTGATTGCCGGTTCTGCAACTCCATTGAAGTATGGCCCGAGCACAACCACTCCGACAAGCTGGGATATCGATGCATTGAAATCATGGTTCAATGATCCTGTCAGGGGAAATACCATTCTTACCAACAGTACGGATGCGATGTTAACCGATGCTTTCAACGCAAACGGCGCTCCTGATTATACACCTATGGCGGCATCACCCGCACTGACAGGTGCAGATTTTGCAAGCCCGGGATTAAAAGATTTTGTAGCAGTCGGTTACCGGGGTGCAGTAGGTCCATCAGACACCTGGTGGAAAGGATGGTCCAGGTTCAATTGAGTTAATTAAAGGGATCAGATCATTTCTTTAGGGACGGCCGCTTTCAACAGGTGGCCGTCCTTCTAATGTAAATCCAAATGTTGTTCCCACATCATGCTTGCTCCGTACATGGATGGTCTGTCCATGAGCTTCAATGATGTGCTTGCAAATCGCAAGCCCGAGGCCGCTTCCTCCAATTTTCCTGTTGCGTGCCGAATCGGTACGGTAAAATCTTTCAAATATTCTTCCCAGGTGCTCCTCGCTGATTCCTGAACCATCGTCACTAACTTCAACGAGTATTCGCTTTCCATCCATGTGGTATGCGCTTGCTTCTATTGTTCCGTTTTGTTTTCCATATTTTATTGCATTGTCAAATAAGTTCATCAAAACCTGCCTGATCTTTTCTTTATCTGCAAAAACCGTCAAAGGCGCTTCACAGCCTTTTTTGATCACCATGCGCATTTGCTTTTCATCGGCCTTAATGGAAAGCAGGTCGAAAGCTTCTTTTAAAATATCCTGGATAACAAAAGTTTCCTTGTAAAGGTGCTGTTGGCCGCTTTCCAGCTTTGATATTTCATCCAGGTCATCAACAAGATTAACCAGGCGGTCCACATTACGGGAAGCATTGCTTAAAAATTTTGTGTTCACTTCGGGATTTTCCAGTGCACCTCCCAGCAGGGTATCTACATATCCCTGGATGGCAAAAATCGGTGTCTTCAATTCATGGGAAAGATTCTGTAGAAACTCTTTCCTGTAAGCTTCATTCCTTTTTAATTGCTCTATCTCAGCCTTTCTTTGAGTTGCCCAGGTCTTCACATCTTCGCTTACTTCGTCAATATCTTTTTGGGGTAGAATGTTTTTATAATAGAATTCTTCTTTTTTGCTTGCCTTCGTTTGATAGATTAGTTTATAGATCAATTTTATTTTGCGGTAAATGAAACGCTGGATGGCGAATAAGATTAAACCAAAGCTTGCCAGGAAAATAACAATAAAAGTTACCAGCGGAACCCACCATTTTGTATCCAGCATAAATGTCCAGACACTGGCGATTGCTGAAAGAGCCAGGGAAATGAGCGCAGACAATTGATGAACGGAAAGATTTTTATCTTTTAACATTTACAATGTTTAAAGGGAAGGATCTAAGAATGCAGATTAAGGTTGAGGTCTGGTCTTATGGTGCGAATCCCAATGCAAATTACGATTCATAACCTTTTCCTTTACAACTCAAATTTATAACCAACTCCCTTAACTGTAGTGATGCAATCCATGTCCAGCTTTTGCCTGATCTTGCGGATGTGTACATCTATTGTCCTGTCTCCAACGATAACCTCCGTTCCCCAGATCTGGTTTAGGATTTCATTGCGTAGGAAAACTTTTCCTGGTTTGGAAGCCAGCAGGGCAAGCAATTCAAATTCTTTGCGGGCAAGTATGATTTCTTCACCCTTTTTATCTACTACATATTTTTCGCGGTCAATTTTTAATTCACCTATTTGGATGACCGGTGTTTCATTATTATTTACCAGCCTTCTTGCCAGGGCATTGACTTTGCTTAGTAACATTTTAGGACTAATGGGCTTGGTGAGGTAATCATCCGCGCCGCTTTCCAGGCCGCTGATCTCCGTGCTTTCATCGCTCAATGCCGATAAGTAAATGATCAGCGTTTTTTTAAATGCCGGAAGGCTCCGGAGAATATTGCATACTTCGATCCCATTTTTTCCGGGCATCATTACATCCAGTATGATCAGGTCTGGCTGGTGCCTCCTGGCTTGTTCAATAGCATCATCTCCATTGCGGGCTGTGACAACATCATACCCCTCTTTCTTCAGGTTAAACTGGATGATCTCAAGAATATCCGGCTCATCATCTGCAATTAGAATTTTTTTAACGGTGCTCATACATTATTTGAAGTGCAAAAGTAGTCTTTCACAATAAGTATAGGAGGGATGGTTGTTGGGAGACATATTATGAAATTGTTAAACCAAATGCAGCAGGCAGAGCGTATAATCCGTCTTAACCATTAATTCCAAAAATTAAAACAAAGGTTGGCGTAAATTCGCAGATCAGTAATCCTTTATGCTTCGATTTTTACTTCTTGTCACTTTCATTTTCAATGGTTTTATCGTTTTCGCCAGCCCGGATACAGTGAAACTCAGGGCACTTTTCCATGACAGGATTGACAATGAACAGAAATTGTGCGACAAGGCAGATGGAAAACTGGATGGCGCCGTTAAGGTGTCCGGTAATGATGAGATCAACCTACAGGTTACAGATGCGGTTTTCCGCAGGGTAAATGAGCTGGAAGATTTTATTGAGAATAGCGGGAAACTGAATTCCAGCAATGAAAAGATCAGGTATCTCGTCTACCTGGAATCCCTGGTCAGGGAATACCGGCTGGCATGGAAGGCACGTACCATCAACCCTGTTTTCGCACCATTGCTGGTAGACAATTTCGAAAAGGTCATGAATGCCCAGATCGATAGCGTCAGCATGGAGCCATTCATTGAAGAAACTCCCTTCGAAGTTGGAAAGATCACCACTGAAATTTTCAAAACAAATCCCGGCTATGAAAAGTGCAAAAACCTTCTTTACGTCAAATTTTGTTATTCGCATCCTGATAAAATATTGTCCACCATCCGGCCTTACGTGAATGAATATTTTGCTGACAGCCTCGTTGAAGAAGCCGCCCGCTATGACCCGGTACAGTTGTACAATTTCGCTTCAGCCAGGAATTCGCCGGAAGGGAAATTGATCCATAGAAATAAAAGTCCGCTCGTAAAAGCAGTAGCGGATCTCAGTAAAACACCCAACGCTCTTTTTTATTTTCCTTTTTTAGACAACCTGCTGAAAGGAAACCAAACCATTGACAGTATAAAAAAATATGTAGGTGATGGTGAAAACGGCTACGACAGCGTAGGGTATTATAAACTGCTGGTAAGAACAGAAGAGGAATACAGTTTAAGGCTCATCAGCAAAGATACACCCATTGCAATGTTTGGCCCGAATGGCCTGAGGGATGTTCTGCAACGTAAAGCCATACAGCATTTCATAACACCGATCAACAACCTGCATGAAGAATCCAACCTCAACATCAGGATGAGGGCCATTGATCCGCTTTCACCTGAGGATATTTATTTTATGATGGTGATGGGTGAGAATGATATTTATACCTCCAGCTATAAGCACAGCTTCAACAGGATGCTGGCGAAGATGGGTGCCTCACCCAGGACAGACCAGCTTTTGATGAATGTGAACATGGATTATTTTAAGAAGTTCATCAAAATGGCGGCGAATTTCAACCAGCTGGATACTTTTCTCCGATTGATGCCCAAAAGAAATTCCGAAACCTTGATGAAAGCATTCGTTGCCAACCTCGATAACACCGGAAGCCTTGAAGATGCAGTGGACGTTGCTGACAGCTACAGCAGCATAAAAGATAAAAAATTATTGAAGGCCATTCTTCAAAATGTAACGGCTAACCTTAAACGAAGTGTAGACAACAACAGCAACAAAGGGAAAGTTGTTTACGGGTTGCTGAAAACGATCTTCCTTTCTGCCGATGATCCGCAGATCGATCTAACCAGTGAAATTGGAATTCCCTCCATTTATACAGTTGACAACAATTTCCTTGCAGACGATAGCGGAAGAGTTATCCAGCAGGTTTTCTTTTATGGTGACGAGGATGGTAAGGGAATCTTCACTGGATTTATCAATTCTTTTTCACCGAAGGAGTGGAAACTTACCATGAACAAAGAATGGGTAGAGATAAAATCCCTGAAAGGAAAAAAGGTTTGGATCTACGCAAACCGGCCGCTCAATAACGATAAAAATGAGGACGATTCAGCGCAGATACACCTGAATAGCTGGCTTGACAAAAATGAGCTTTTTCCAACTGTTGCCGTTCACCGCGGCCACAGCTATTGGCTTCCAAGAACAATAGAAAGAATGCCACCAACAGCAAAAATTGTTGTGTTGGGATCGTGCGGAGGATACAAAAATCTTAACCAGATACTGGAAGTTTGTCCTGATGCTCACATCATCACTACCAAGGAAATTGGGAAAGGTGATATCAATAAACCCATTTTGAACTACCTCAACCAAATATTTGTTTCAGGTAAGGTGCTTGCCTGGAAAGATATGTGGGCCTCACTCACAAAATTCTTTTCAACTGATCCCAACAGGGAGGTCCGGGAAAGCTGGGATGATTACGTTCCCCCATACAAAAACCTCGGGGCAATTTTTATCAAGGCCTACAATAAAAAAATGGAAGGCGAATAGTTTTTGTCATTCACTGTAGCCGGACCAACCTTCGATCGAACAAAACCCAACACTGGTTTGAAAACATTCGGAACAGGAAATTCAATTAATTTTAGAGGATGAATGCGAAGCCCGGGAAGAAAAAAATTTTCAATGTTTCGTTATTGCGAAGGGTTTTCGAATTTGCCGCTCCCTACCGGAAAAGATTTTACTGGTCCATCTTTTTAGCCATTTTCCTGGCAATACTTTCCCCTGTAAGACCCTGGTTGATCCAGGTAACAATAAATATCGGGCTTAAGCCCGGCGCTCATTTTTGGAAATTGCACGGAGCAACAAGCGTGATCATTGGCATAACGGTTATCCAGCTGGGTATCTTACTGATAGAATCGCTTGGCCGTTTCATCTTTACTTTTTTTACGGCCTCGCTCGGGCAGAGTGTGGTAAAGGATATGCGGGTGGCATCCTATAAAAAGATCATCAACCTTAACCTTTCACAATTCGATAAAACACCCATAGGAACATTAACAACTAGAACGATCAATGACATTGAATCCATCAATGACATTTTCAGTGATGGCCTGATCCCGATCATCGCCGACTTTTTATCCATCATTGCGATCCTGGTGTACATGTTTTTTGTTGACTGGCAGCTTACGCTGATTTGCCTTGCACCATTCCCCGGGCTGATCATTGCAACTTATTTTTTTAAAGAAAGTGTAAACAAATCCTTTATTCGTGTACGCAATGCAGTTGCCAGCCTGAATGCTTTCGTGCAGGAACACATAACAGGAATGAGTGTGGTGCAGGCTTTCGCAGCAGAAAAAAGGGAGTTCTCAAAATTCAAACAGATCAATAAGGAGCATCGCAATGCAAACGTCAATGCGATCTTTGCTTATTCTGTATTTTTTCCCGTGGTAGAACTTGTGCTGGCTTTTTCCATGGGATTGCTGGTCTGGTGGGCGGGGGGCCAGGAGAAGGCAGATGTTGCGGGAACGATCACCTCATTTATCCTTTGTCTCAACCTGCTTTTTCGCCCTTTGAGATTCATCGCTGATAAATTCAATGTATTGCAGATGGGTATGATCGCCAGCGAAAGAGTATTCAAAGTCCTCGATCATGACGACAGTACCATTTCAGGTTCAGATTATGCACCAGCAAAAATAAATGGCAAGGTTGATTTTGAGCATGTCTGGTTCGCTTACAATGAAGATCATTATGTATTGCGGGACATCAATTTTTCTATCAATGCCGGTGAAACACTTGCCATTGTTGGGAATACAGGAAGCGGGAAAACAACAATCATCAGCCTGCTCAATCGTTTGTATAATGTCCAGAAAGGAGACATAAAAATTGACAATACAGATATCCGGCAATATGACCTTTTTCACCTTCGGAATAAAATAGCCGTTGTGCTGCAGGATGTTTTCCTTTTTAGCGGTTCAATATTCGACAACGTAACACTGCGCAACAGCTCGATCAAAATGCCTGAAGTGGTTCATGCAGCTAAACTGATCGGGATCCATGATTTTATAATGCAATTGCCAGGCGGATATCATTATAATGTGATGGAAAGAGGGGCTACACTTTCTCTTGGTCAGCGGCAACTGCTTTCCTTTGTAAGGGCAATTCTTTACAATCCCAGTATCCTGATCCTTGATGAGGCAACTTCCTCCGTTGATACAGAAAGTGAGGAACTGATCCAGCATGCCATCGACACCCTGATTAAGGGCAGGACATCTATAATTATTGCACACCGGCTTTCAACGATCAGGAAAGCCAATAAAATCCTGGTGCTCGATCATGGAGAAATGAAGGAAATCGGAACGCATGAGGAACTCTTGGCCCTTAAAGGATTTTATTACCAGTTGCATAAAATGCAATTTGAAAAGAAAGAAAAAGTCGCCTGACCAGGCCGGTTTCCAGGTGTTTTGATTTAATGGCTCAGCAGGGAATTGCCCGGGCCCGATATATTTCTTTCCGTGCTCAAAAATCCGGCTATTCAGTACAATTTGTGGACGCCGTTCCCTATCTTTGCGCCAAATTCCGGAAAAGCATGTCGGCAAAAACGATCAAATCATTACTGGTAGCGGGTTACAGCTTAATTGCAATGATTTTTTCCATTCAGGTTTTTGCTCAAAATGAAGGCCATAACCACGATCAGGCTGAGGATCACAAAAAGGAAGAGAAAAAGGGGTTTAATGCCAAGGAAATCATTTTCGGACACATTATGGATGCCCATGAGTTCCATTTCATGGAATACAGGGGTAAAGATGGTGAGGAACATGCGGTTTCTATCCCTTTGCCGGTTATCCTTTATAGCCCGGGAAAAGGTGTTTCCACCTTTATGTCTTCTGCATTTGAACATGGCCACAGGGAAGTAAACGGGTATAAACTGGTGGATGGAAAGGTTATAGCTGCAGATGGAAGCAAAGTGTATGATATTTCACTTACCCGGAATGTTGTCCAAATGATACTTGCCCTGGCGATCCTGGTATGGCTGATGACCAGCATTGCCAAAAGGTATCAAATGGGACATGGTGTTACATCAGCCCCCAAAGGACGGCAAAACCTGCTGGAGGTGCTGATCACTTTCGTTCGTGATGAGGTTGCCAAACCCAATCTTGGTCACAAGGCCAATGCTTATCTTCCCTTTCTTCTTACAGTGTTCTTCTTTATACTCATCAATAATCTTATTGGATTGATTCCCGGTTCAGCCAATGTAACCGGTAACATTGCCTTTACGGTTTTGCTGGGAGTCATTTCCTTTGTTGTGATACTGTTCAGTTCGAATAAACATTTCTGGGGGCATATTTTTAATCCTCCGGGGGTTCCCGGGTTTGTAAAACCAATTTTGGTCCTGGTAGAATTTTTGAGCGTATTCATCAAACCATTTGCGCTCATCATAAGGTTGTTTGCGAATATGGTTGCGGGTCATATCATCATCATCTGTCTCATCTCGCTGATATTTATTTTTGCCCAGATCAAAAGTGCAATTGGCTACGGGGCATCACCTGTTTCAATTGGGTTCACTGTATTCATTTATTTTATTGAAGTACTGGTGGCATTCCTGCAGGCGTTCATTTTTACCGTCCTGAGCGCAGTGTTTATCGGGCAGGCTTTTGAAGGAGGGCATCATGATGTAGACCACAAAGAAGATGCTGTGATCATTTAAGTAGTTTATTTTTAACCAACATAAAACAGAAGTATGGATTTATTGAATGTTATCTTAGGCGCTCCCATTGCGAACGCAGGTGGTGCCGCAGGTGCAGGGTTGGCAGCGATCGGGGCTGGTATTGGTATCGGCCAGATTGGTAAAGGCGCTGTTGAAGCAATTGCCCGCCAGCCTGAAGCATCTAATGATATTCGTGCAAACATGATCCTTGCAGCGGCTCTTGTAGAAGGGGTTGCCTTGTTTGCTGTTATCATTGGGTTCCTGGCAATGGTATTATAAGCCATTCAGACTACTGCATCCAAAGTACAGGACGGAGGATGCAGTAGCTTAAAGTTTTTGGTTCTTAAAAATTTAATTATGGATCTACTCACACCTTCCTTTGGTTTACTGATCTGGACATTGCTTGCTTTCCTGATCGTTTTCTTTATCCTCAAAAAATTTGCATGGCCTGCAATTATCAAAGGATTGAACGACAGGGAAAAAAATATTTCTGATTCCATTTCACAGGCAGAAAAAGTCAGGGCGGAAATGGCCCAGCTGAAAAACGATAACGAAATACTTCTTGCAAAAGCACGGGAGGAGAGGGCTTTAATGCTGAAAGAGGCGAAGGAAACAAAGGAAAAGATCATCAGCGATGCAAGAGAGCTTGCAAAAATTGAAGCAGCCAAGATCATGGCCAATGCCCAGGAAGCGATCACCAATCAAAAGCTGGCAGCGCTTACGGATCTGAAGAACCAGGTAGGAATGCTGGTCGTTGAGGTGAGCGAAAAAATTCTTAAAAGGGAATTGGGAAATAAGTCAGCGCATGAAAATTACATTAAACAACTTGCAGACGATTTAAAAGTTGGTGTTTAATTCAGACTAACAGATCAGGCATGAACAATCCACGGTTATCAGGCAGGTACGCTAAGAGTTTGGTTGACGTTGCAGTTGAACAAAATCAACTGGAGGCAGTCTGTGCTGACATCAGGCTGCTGAAAAGTATCTGTAAATCCAACCGTGATTTCGTCAACCTGCTGAAAAGCCCGGTCATCAAACCATCTGTCAAGGGAAAAATAATCGAATCCATCACGAAAGACAGCGTAGGCAACATCACTTCGGGATTTATCCGGTTGCTGGTAACCAAAGGAAGAGAAACCTATCTCCCCGAAATCCTTTCTTCATTCATTGAGCAATACAATAAGATCAGGGAGATCCATAAGGTGAAGATTGTTACTGCATTTCCTTTGGGAGAGGACATGATTCAAACCATACTTGCAAAAGTCGGCGAGATAAAAAACATTGAACTGGAAACCGTGGTGGATGAAAGCCTGATAGGAGGATTTATCCTTGAAACAGGCGATAAATACATTGATGCCACTATTTTGCGTGAACTGAAAGATGTGAGAACACAATTTTTGAGCAACGATTACATGTATAAGATAAGGTAAGAAATACAGTTATTCATTACCGTTAGAATTATCTGAAAGAGTAAATAAATAAAATATTTTTTATGGTAGACATTAAGCCAGATGAGATTTCGGCGATACTCAGGCAACAGCTGAGCAACTTCAATGCAGGGGGAAACCTTGAAGAAGTTGGAACAGTACTGCAGGTGGGTGACGGCATTGCCCGAGTTTATGGATTGAACAATGTACGTTCAGGTGAGCTTGTTGAATTTACAAATGGGGTCAGGGCAATTGCATTGAACCTGGAAGAAGACAACGTGGGTGTTGTATTGATGGGTGACAGCAGTGAGATCAAAGAGGGAGACCTTGTTAAACGCACAGGACAGATCGCATCCATTAAAGTGGGTGAGGGAATGAGCGGCCGCGTTATCAATACACTCGGAGAACCTATTGATGGAAAAGGACCAATAAAAGGTGAACTATATGAAATGCCTCTTGAACGCAAGGCCCCCGGGGTAATATTTCGTGAGCCGGTGAAAGAGCCCTTGCAAACCGGTATTAAAGCGATCGATGCGATGATCCCGATCGGCCGCGGACAAAGGGAGCTGGTTATTGGTGACCGCCAGACTGGTAAGACAGCGATCTGCGTTGACACCATTATCAATCAAAAAGAATTTTACGCTGCAGGAAAACCGGTTTATTGCATATATGTAGCTATCGGACAAAAAGCTTCAACCATTGCTGGTATCATGAAAGTCCTGGAAGAAAATGGAGCAATGGCTTACACCACCATTGTTGCTGCATCTGCATCTGATCCGGCTCCGCTTCAATTTTACGCTCCATTTGCCGGCGCTGCCATCGGTGAATTTTTCCGGGACACAGGACGCCCGGCATTGATCATTTACGATGATCTTTCAAAACAGGCCGTAGCCTATCGTGAAGTTTCGCTTTTGCTTCGTCGTCCGCCCGGGCGTGAAGCCTATCCCGGAGATGTATTTTACCTGCACAGCCGGTTGTTGGAAAGGGCTGCAAAAGTTATTGCCAAAGATGACATCGCAAGACAAATGAATGACTTGCCCGAGTCGATCAAACACCTAGTAAAGGGCGGAGGATCGCTTACTGCATTACCGATCATTGAAACACAGGCTGGCGACGTTTCTGCATATATCCCTACAAATGTGATCTCCATCACTGACGGACAGATCTTCCTCGAGAACAATCTTTTTAACTCTGGAATACGCCCTGCGATCAACGTAGGTATTTCGGTTAGCCGTGTGGGTGGTAATGCACAGATCAAATCGATGAAAAAAGTTGCCGGTACATTAAAACTTGACCAGGCGCTTTACCGGGAACTGGAAGCATTTAGCAAGTTCGGGGGCGACCTGGATGCAGCAACCAAAAGCGTGATCGATAAGGGTGCCCGCAATGTGGAAATCCTAAAACAGCTGCAATATTCTCCAATGTCTGTCGAAAAACAGGTTGCAATCATTTACCTGGGAACACAGGGAATTATAAGGAGCGTTGCCGTGAAAAATGTAAAAGCTTTTGAAGATCACTTCTTAATGGAAATGGAAACAAGGCACCCGGAGATCCTTGCTGAATTTAAAAAAGGGAATTTACCGGAAGACGGGATAAATAAAATGACCGAATTGGCCACCGGGCTGATGGGGGCTTATATGTAATCTCTCACAAATAATTCTGAAAAGCTTCCCTTAAAAGAAGCTTTTTTACTTTTACAGCGATGTTGCCGGGTAAAAAGATCTTCCTTTGTGTTTTTCTACTGTTTTTTTTTACAGGGCTTGTTGTCTTTTCATTAAAAAAGGAACAGCAACAACCGGGCACTTTCAACAGAGAGCCAGGGTCAACCCGGGTAAAGCTTGGAAAATATTTATTTTACGACAGGCGGTTATCTGTTAACCATACCCGTTCATGTGCAACATGTCATAACCAGGAGTTTGCATTTACAGATGGTTACAAAAAGGCGATTGGGGCCTTTGCAGACGTTCACCAGCGAAATACACAGCCTTTGTTTAACCTGGGTTACCTTAAATACCTTACAGCTGCAGACTCATCTGTCCACAGCGCATTGGATCAAATCAAAAATCCCCTTTACAATGATCACCCGATAGAAATGGGAATCAAAGGCCATGAAGAAAAGATTCTCTTGCCAATATTGCAGGATAAAAAATACAAGTCCTTATTTGCCGAAAGTTTTCCAGGAGAAAATGATCCCATCAGCTGGAAAAATATTGAAATTTCAATCAGTGATTTCCTGTATACCATTGTCTCAGATCATTCCCCCTTCGATCAATACAAAAAAGGAGATTCTGGCAAATTGTCGGCCAGGCAAAAAAGAGGAATGCAGTTGTTTTTTTCAAATGAGTTGAAATGTTCTTCGTGTCACGGAGGCTTTAATTTTTCAACACCAACTGTGACCAATCAGGAGGGCCGGACAATTTTTTATTTCAATACCGGGTTGTACAATATTGATGGTAAAGGTGCATACCCGGATAACGACAACGGGCTTTACCAGTATACTCACAAAAGAAATGATATCGGTAAGTTCAGAGTTCCCTCCCTGCGTAACCTGGCGTTTACTGCACCTTACCTCCACGATGGTTCTGCATCCTCGCTTCGGGAAGTGATTGATATTTACAGAAACGGGGGAAGAAATATTCACAAGGGAATGAATAAAGGTGATGGAAGATTGAGTCCGAATAAGGATCCTCGTGTTACAGGCTTTAAATTAAGTAATGAGGATGGCAAAAATCTTGTGGACTTTCTATTGAGTCTTACAGATTCATCCCTGACAAGGAATTCATTGTTTGCAAATCCTTTTACAGAAGATGAAACCTCCCAACTATATTAGCAGGGAATTTTTAACCGAATGAAACAAATTATTTCTTTATTATTAGCCATCCAGCTTTCACATTTCCTTTTCTCGTGCAACGGTAACACGACTGTGACCACCATCAAAAAATATGATGAAAACGTTTTGCAGTCTGTTATAACAAACCTCGATTCGCTAAGATCCTTTGATTTTTTAAATGAGCATGTTGATGAAATAAAAAGAACACTGCTGTTGCCTTGCCCCATCATGTTGTGTAAAGATCCGCTTGATCAGCATCAGCAGCTGGCCCAAAGAATTGCTATCCAAGATTCAGACTATACAAAAAGCGTTTATGATACCTCAACGGGAATTCCGTACCGGTGCGAAATATTTGGTGTTTACCCTGCACGGGAAAGTGACCTGGGCAATCTGAAAGCGAACTACAGTTTACCGGATTGTTTCAGGGTTGAAATGTACAATTATGGAACAAATACTTCTACCATCGGCATTGCAGACATCCGGCAAATGAAAATGCTTGCTGTCATTGACCAATCCGCACAAGCGGACATCCCGGCGTACTTAAAAACTTTTGCCACAAGGATTGCTGTTGAAAGTCCTGAAGTGCAACAGGCGTTGGGCATTAAGCCATCAGAAAAAGATGCGTTAATGGCCAGTACCAAATCTTCACTTAACCGTACCCGTTGTGAACGGTCCGGGCATCTTTGTGTTGCACCAACCTTTATAAAAGGAGGCAAAGCGCTTTGGGCAATTGTGGATTTAACGGATTATCGCCTGGTAGGGGTCAGGTGGACAAACGTTGGGACAACCGGAACAATTTCTCCAATAACAGAGAAAAAGCTCCAGGACGATAAAATAACGGCATGCTTTTGCGAAAGAGAAACTTCAATTGACAAGGAAGGATGGCAAATGAATTATATGTTAACCAGCAGCGACGGGTTAAGAATATCTGATGTATCCTATCATGGAAAACAGGTTCTAAAAAGCGCAAAGCTGGTAGACTGGCATGTGAGTTATTCAGGCACGGATGGATTTGGATATAGCGATGCTGTGGGATGTCCCTGGTTTTCCCAGGCTGCCGTTGTTGCCTATGAGCCTCCAAAAATTGCAGAATTAAGAAATGAAAAAAATATAATAACCGGGTTTGTTTTGGAACAAACGTTTCGCAGCAGGTACTGGCCTTCGCCCTGTAACTATAATTATTGCCAGAGGTTTGAATTTTACAAAGATGGAAAGTTCAGGGTCGCAGCTGCCAGCCTGGGCAGGGGTTGCGGGAATGATGGAACCTACCGACCTGTTTTCAGGATTGCCTTCGCATCCGAAAGAAATAATTTTTCAGAATGGAATGGCCGGGACTGGACAACATGGACCTATGAAAAATGGGTCGCCGACGGGCCATTGACTTCGTTTACGCCGGAGGGTTACCAATTCAGGATAATCGACGACAAGGGTATAGGATATTTTGTTGAACCTGGAACAGGAAAGTTTAAAGATGGAGGTCGTGGCGACAACGCTTATGTCTATGCGACAGTAAATCATCCCAACCGGGATGAGGGAGAATCCGATTTGATCACGATAGGACCCTGTTGTAACACCGATTACCACCAGGGGCCTGAAAAATTCATTGAACCGGTGCCTGACAGTCTTGTCAATAAGCAAATTGTTTTGTGGTACGTTGCCCAGTTAAAAAATGATGACTCCAAAGGAAATGAATATTGCTGGGCAGAGTCAGTGTTAAAAAATGGGGTGTATATCACTCAAAGTTATCCCTGCTTTTGTGGTCCACTTTTTATTCCTGTAAAATAGTATGAGGTACCTGTTCATCTTTATATTATTTGGATCCCTTTCATCATGTACTGAGGATGAATTGGAATTCAATGAAAACAATTGCAGGCAAAACCCTTCGTTCATCAGCAAGCTGGGATTCGACCCTTTCAAATCCTTTTTCAGTACTTCAGAAATGAATAGAATGGGATTGGTACTGGTAGAAGCAAAGGATACCCGCAACCTGTCACTGGGTGCGAATAAGATTTACCAGGACAGCAGCTGGAAAAAAGCAGGATGGCTGGCGCCGATTCAATTTGATAAGGCAGGAAATATTTTCGTGGGGCCGGCACCGTTTATTAATGTGCTTTACAATCCGGGAAAAGATCAAAATATACTCTACAAGGTTGATGCAGGAACAGGTAAAATGATCCCGTTTGTAAAACTTCCATTAAAAAATACCGTCAATGAACAAAACCCGTTTGGAATCGTTGGACTTGCTTACCTGTGTGAAACCAATTCTCTGTACATCAGTAGCATTGCATCCAGCGACAGGCTCAGCGAAAATGGAATTATTTACCAGGTTGACGCAGCGGACGGTAAGGTTTTGGATAAAATGGAGAACACGGATGCATTGGGTTTGGGCATTTCATATATATCCGGCGATAGAAGATTGTACTTTGGAAAAGCACGAACACCAGATGTCTATTCCAAAATAATTGATAAACATGGAAATTTTTCAGGGAAGCCTCAATTTGAATTCAGCCTGGAAGGACTTGGGCCGACAGGTGATGATAAGGTGAGAAAAATAAAATCAAATCCCGATGGCAGTCTGATGGTTTATGGAATTGAATTCAGCTTTAACCTGGTTCCGGCCAGGGAAAAAAAAGAAACTGTTTATCATTTTACTTATTCTCCCGGGGAAAAAAAATGGATGTTATCCCGTTAACCATTTGATTTGCAAATAGTTTGTTGCCGATTGTCAATAAAATATTGCCTTTTACAGCACTTTTTCTATAATAAATGAATCGCAAGCTGCGTTTAAGGTCAACGAACACGTGTTCATCCCTTATCCATGCAATCAAACAAACTCTTACTACTTCTATTGGTATGCTTAACCATTGACGTCTCTGTCAATGCCCAGGTTTCCGGTTTTGTATTCCGTGATTTCAATGCGAATGGAACAAAAGACAATTCAGCATCTTACAATGAACCATTTGTACAAGGGGTTACTGTTAAGGCTACCCTGGCAGACGGACAGTCATTTTCCACAACAACAGATGCCAACGGTGAATTCTATTTTAATGGAGGACAGGTATTATCAGGCCAGGACGCAAGAATTGAATTTTCCGGTTTAAAAGCAGGGGATCATTCATCTGCCATCGGTTCGGCAAATGGTTCAAACGTTCAATTTGTGACTGCCCCTGCAACCGGTGTCAATTATGCAATTAACGCTCCTGATGATTACAGGAATAATATAGCGACACCAGACCCAACTTTGATGGTCGTTCAGCAGGGAAGGGGAAGTGCTTCCGGTTACAATGCAGGAAGGTTTTCCGTATTACAAATCAACAACAGCACCAATGGTCCTTCTAACCCGGTAAGTCCATGGGTGGTAACAATAGATACTTCAAAAAGAGCGGCAAGATTCTATCAAACAGGGTCAGTATATGGAATAGCTTTTCAGAAAAAGCAGGAAAGGTTTTTCCTTACGGCTAGCCTTAAACGAAATTTTGGGATGGGACCCCAGGGATTGGGAGGCGTTTATTTTCTTTCAAAGTCCGGCTCCAATTGGACTTTTGGCGGTGGATTTACACTCCAGGGCGTAAAGCCTTCGAACAGCGCTGCACTGTTGGACTTCGGATCCGTGACAAGGGTCTCTTCCCCCGACACAGATGATAACTATTTAACAGCGCTTGATTATACCGCTCCTAAATCAAGGGACAATGATGCATTTGCAAAAGCCGCAACCATGTCCTATGGCGGCGCAGAAGCGGATGCCAATTCAGATGATATTTATTTGATCAACCTTTACCAGAAGAGATTGATCGTGCTGGACGCCTCTGCAGCAAATGCAACGCTAAATGGCGCTTCAGCTGCAACATTGGGTGCATTGACAAAAGCCTATGACCTTGCTTCTTTGCCTGGATACCCTGCTGTAACAGGAGCAGGGAACAACATGAGGCCGTATGGGATCAGGGTTTATAAAGGCCGAGGGTACATTGGTGTTGTAAGTGATGCAATGAACACACAATCCATGAATGACCTGAAAGGTTATGTGCTTTCCTTCGATCCCAAAAATATTGCTGCAGGTTTTACAACAGAGATCAGCATCAATTTCAGCAGCTTTACGGGCGGTGGTACAGGTCGCTTGTTTGCTCCATGGGTAACTACCTGGGCACAGGCCGGAGGTTCCGCTTCCCTCACACCTAAATTCTGGCCACAGCCGATGCTTTCCGATATCGAATTCAATGAAGATGGAAGCATGGACATTGGCATAAGGGACAGGTGGGGAGATCAGAATTCACTTGATTATGATGCATGGCCTTCTGCAACTCATTCGGGACAGGCGCTTGAGCACGGTGACATTTTACACGCCTGTTACAATGGTACGTCCTGGATACTTGAAGGAACTTCAGGAAGCTGCGACCAGCCAATTGTATTGGGAAATCCTTACGCATATCCGTACAATCCGGGTGGTTTTGGAAATAGTTATATGAACACGGGAAAAGAATATTATGCAGATATTTCCGGGGATGGAGAGAATGAAAGTGCAGAAGGTGGATTGGCTAAATTGATGGGCTCACAAAAAACTGTCACAACAACCTATGATCCAATTGGCGATACCACAATGCCCAGCAGTAAATACTGGAATACACAGGGATTGCATTGGAATGACAACATAACCGGAAGAAAAACCCAAATGGCCCGTGTTGCAGTTACTTCAGGCGGAAGTACACAGGTTGGAAAACTGAATGGTATGGGTGACATTGAATTTGTTACTGAATACCAACCGGTGCAGATCGGTAACCGTGTCTGGGATGATGCAGATGGCGATGGCATTCAGGACGCAAATGAAGCCGGAATTCCAAACCTTTCTGTTGCCTTGCGAAGCCCGGGACCAGACGGAATCTATAATAACGGTGACGATCAAACGTGGAATACAACAACAGGCAGCACCGGCAGTTATTATTTTGATAACACCAATGTTTTATCCCAGGATACAAGAAAGCCATCATCATGGACAGGGGTGAGTGGAATTCTTCCAGGCTATAACTATAGGCTTGAAATTGACACCAACCAAACCTATCTTTCAGGCTATGGAGTTTCTGCTGCAGACATTACCACTGATAATATCGATAATGATGCATCATTGAGCGGAAGCAAGGCCATTGTTAACCTGAACACCGGTTTTGTTGATCAGAATTTTGATTTTGGATTTAAGAATCTCACAAGTGTTGGGGATTATGTTTGGGTGGACAACAATTCAAACGGATTACAGGAAGCAGGCGAACATGGAGTTGCCGGTATTGTTGTATCACTTTACAATTCATCCAATGTTAAGATCGGATCTGCAACAACAGACCCGGGTGGTCATTACCTGATCGGCAATGTTAAACCTGGAAATGGATATTACATGACTTTCTCAAAGATACCCGGAGGTAAGTTTACCATTCAAAATGCAGCCGGCGCTTTGAATAGCAAGCCAGATTCAACAGGAAAAACTTCTTCATTCAATGTCGCACCTGGCCAGGTTGTAGTAAGTATGGATGCAGGACTAAGCGCAGTTGTTTTGCCGGTGAGAATACTTGATTTTACGGCAAGAAGAGAATTAAATGTCTCAACCGTTAACTGGAATATCAGCAATAACGGGAATTCCAGGGTTGAATTGCAACGCTCATTTGACGGCGTTGGTTATGAAACGATCTATGCTATGCAACAGCATTCTGCTGCACTAAATTATATTGACAGGTATACCGACGAGACCCCGTATAATGGGAAAAATTATTACCGCTTAAAAATCATTGATGAAGCAAATGGCGTTCTTTACAGTGATGTAAGAATTTTAAATTTTGATCCCGTCCATTCGATAAGCGTTTACCCGAACCCGGTACAGTCTCAATTGAATATTGGATTGCCTGGGAGCTGGACAAACAAACCCGTTACAATCAGTTTCAACAATGATCTTGGTCAGATCATGGTAAGCAAAAAGATTATCTCGGCTACACAGTTAATAACCCTTGATGCAGGAAATCTGGCAACCGGAACCTATTTCCTGAAACTTGAACAACAGGGTAAGATGAATGAATACCGGAAAATAAAGGTTATTCATTAGCACATTGGCAGGAATCCATATTCAAATTAATGTTCCTGGAAAAAAATCCTTTCCACTTTGTTATTTTGTCAGTAATTCCGGAGGGGAACATTTTTTGATGTTTTGATGGTCAAAACTATTAAGATGCCTCCAGGTATTTTGGGTATATCCATCCTTTTTATGGTGATTGGAATGATCGTCCAGTTCAGGTTAAAAAGCAAATTCTCTGAATATGGTAAAGTCCCCACTTCTTCAAGGTTGAGCGGAAAAGAAATTGCAGAAAAAATGCTGAAAGACAATGGCATCTATGATGTCCAGGTTATTTCTGTTCCAGGCTTCCTGTCCGATCACTATGATCCGGCAAAAAAAACAGTAAACTTAAGTCCCGATGTTCATGACGGACGAAATGTTTCAGCGGCTGCAATTGCAGCTCATGAATGCGGACATGCTGTTCAGCATGCAACATCCTATTCAATGCTCAGCCTGAGAAGCGCCCTTGTTCCTGTTACTCAGGTTAGCACAAATTTATCCCAATGGGTGATATTGGCCGGACTGGGTATTTTTGGTTTTGGAGGTGGAAGCCAGACAATCCTGCTGATAGGAATTTTACTTTTTGCAGTTTCCACGCTATTTACATTGATAACATTACCTGTTGAGTTTGACGCATCTTCCAGGGCATTAAAATGGCTGGAGCATTCAAACATGACAACAACTACTGAACATGATCAGGCAAAAGATGCATTGAAGTGGGCTGCGCTGACTTATGTAATTGCCGCACTATCATCGGTTGCAATGTTACTTTATTACATTATGATTTATTCGAACAGGAACAGGAACTAATTCTGCAATGAGATTAAAGTTTTATCTCTTCATCGCTGTCATCAAAGAAACGGAATTCTGTAAGGTGGTAGGTTGATTTCGGTATGATCTTTATTTTTTGCTTGTATTTCCAGCTCCATTTGGTTCTGCGGGAAATTAAACCTTTGGTAAGATAGGCATGCAATATTGGATGAACCTCTATGGTTAACCCTTTATGCTTTTGCATGATCAGGTAACTTAAATTCTTTTCAATTTCATCTTCAAGGATCAATGTTGAGGATACTTTACCGGTTCCATTGCAGCTCGGGCAAAGTTCACTGGTATTGATGGTCATTTCAGGCTTCATGCGCTGCCGTGTAATTTGCATCAATCCAAATTTGCTAATCGGTAACACTGCATGTTTGGCCCTGTCGGACCTCATAAATTGTTCCATTGCATCTGCAAGTTTCTTTTTGTTCTCCTGCATTTTCATATCAATGAAATCAACTACGATGATCCCTCCAATGTCCCTTAGTCTCAATTGCCTTGCGATCTCTTCCGCAGCTTCGAGGTTTGTTTCAAGTGCATTTTGTTCCTGGTTATTGCTGACACTTTTATAACCGCTGTTTACATCTATAACGTGCAAAGCCTCGGTATGTTCAACGATCAGGTAAGCGCCACTGGGAAGGTTAACGGTTTTTCCAAACGCAGCTTTTACCTGCCTGGTAATTCCGAAACTGTCAAAAATGGGAGAACCGTTATTATAAAAGGTAACAATGTCCGCCTTGTCGGGTGCAATGCGTTGGATGTAAGTTTTGGTATCAGCAAAAATGTTTTTATCGTTGACAACGATCCTGTTGAAATCCTCATTCAATAAATCACGGAGGATGCTGGTTGTTTTTCCCTGCTCGCTTAAAATCTTTGTTGGAGGAAAAGCACCTTTAAGATTGTTTTGAATATTTGTCCAGGTTTGCACCAGGGCAAGAAGGTCGTCATGAAGTTCTGCCGTATGTTTTCCTTCCGCAGCTGTACGTACGATGACGCCAAAGTTTTTTGGTTTGATGGCTTCAATGATCTTTTGAAGTCTTTTCCTTTCTTCGGCAGAATGAATTTTGCGTGAAACTGCAATGATATCATTGAAGGGGGTAAGGACAACAAATCTTCCGGGTAAAGAAAGTTCGCAGCTTAAGCGGGGGCCTTTGGCCGCAATAGGTTCTTTCAAGATCTGGACAAGAATGTGAGGTCTTCCATTGAGCACTTCAGCAATCTTTCCTGTTTTTATGATCTCGGGTTCAACTGTGAACTTTGAAAAATCGTAACCGTTTGGGGATTTATCGTTTACGCAGATATTGGTAAACTTTAAAATAGAACGTACGTAAGGACTAAGATCAGTATAATGAAGAAAAGCATCTTTTTCAAAACCAACATCAACAAAAGCCGCATTCAATCCAGGGATAAGTTTTTTCACCTTACCCAGGTATAAATCACCGACAGCGAAGTTGGCATCGTTCTTTTCATTGTGCAACTCCACTAGCTTTTTGTCTTCCATCAGGGCAATCTCTACGCCCTGAGGTGCGGCATTTATAATCAACTCTTTTGTCAAGCGTGCTCTTTTAAATAAACCATTAACATCACCGATTGGTACCTGGATAACTTCATTGACTGTCTGAACAGCAATTATAAACTGGCGATAAATAATGCTGGCTTGGGGGCAGGGGCCAACACCCAAAAAGAATTAATTATTTCTTTTTATGGCGATTCTTTCTAAGACGCTTCTTTCGCTTGTGAGTGGCAATTTTATGACGCTTTCTTTTTTTACCACATGGCATATACTGTAATCTTTTTTATTGAAAAATAATGTTTAAATTCTTTATCTGGCTATGCTTATTGAAGCATCTTAATTCTTTCATTTACCTCGGCGTTGTATTGCGGGCTATTGACGAGCCGCTTGCTTATTTCATACCACTTTAAGGCATTTGACTTATCACCTTTCCCTGCATAAGCGTCAGCCAGCCAGGAAACCGCCTCAACATTTGCTGGTTCTTTATTTACAACGATCATTAAACGGCTAATGGCCTTATCATACTGACCCGAAATGACACCGCCAATTCCCAAAACCAGGTGCGCCTGCAAATTTGTTGAATCCCTTTGAACCACACCCAGGAGCATCTGGACACCTTTCATCGCTTCCGCTGCCTCACCGGTCATTCCTTTTCCAAAAACATAGCAACTTGCCAGGCCAATTTTTAAATCTTCATTTACCGGGTTCAGCGCTATTGCCTTTTCGAACAATGCTATGGCCTGATCAGCCATCCACTTGCGTTTTAGCGCCTGGGGTTCCTCCCGGAGATTATCTAAAATTAATCGGGCAGCAAAGGTGAGGTATTTTTCAGACTCTACCAAGGATGCAGCCTTTGAAACGTAGTAAATATATAAGTCTTTTTCTTTTGCGGAGTCTTTCCAGAAATTAGCAACATCGCTATAGACTTTTACCTGTTGATCTTTGACATCGCCTCTCGAAACACTATTTTCGAGCTTTTCAAGATATACAGCCTGTGAGGCAGGTAATTTTTGTTTGGAAGTCTTTATAACGCCTTCAATATCATAAGCCGGAATCCCATCTGTGGGGGGAACAATTTGTGGTTTGCTTTTTCTTGCTACAGTACTTCCAAAGAAGTACAAACAAAGAAGGATCGTTAATCCACCAAGAGCGAGAATAAGTTGTTGCTTCACAATTAAAAATGAAGCGCAAATTTATGCTATTGTTCAGTCTCAGCTGCAGTTACTTTCTTGTTTTTTACTTCCTGGATGAATTCCTTGGCAGGCTTGAATGCGGGGATATAGTGCTCGGGTATTTCTACAGCAATATTCTTTTTGATGTTTCTACCAATTTTTGCGGCTCTTTTCTTGGTGATAAAACTTCCAAATCCCCGGATGTAAATGTTTTCTCCGGCAACGATGGAGTCCTTAACTTCCCTGAACATGGTTTCCAATGTAATCATAACATCAACTTTTGGAATACCTGTTTTTTCTGAAATTTGAGTGATTAAATCAGCTTTTCGCATTTTTGGTAATTTTTGAAGGTGCAAACTATTAAGAAATGTATGACTTTTTTTTTGAAAATCCAATCTTACCATTTGATTATCAGGCTTTAATAATAATCCGAAAATAAAAATCGTGCCTTTTAGAAACTAGGTAAGTAATTGAAAATTAATGAATTGTATGAAAAATAGGGCGGAAAATGCATCACATCCGATAAATTTGAAATTCCATAGATTTTTTCAAATGAACATAATGGACAGGGAGAAATTTCCTGATAACAGGAGCATGCCATGGAAAGGTGAGAAAAATCCATACAAGATCTGGCTAAGTGAAATTATCCTTCAACAAACCAGGGTAGACCAGGGACTTGACTATTACCTGCGCTTTGTAAAAAGATTTCCCTCTCTAAAAGATTTGGCCAATGCCTCAGACACAGAAATTTTTAAACATTGGGAAGGATTGGGATATTACACAAGATGCAAGAATTTAATTCATACGGCAAGGATTCTTAACAAGGAACACAATGGGATTTTCCCCGGTGACTATGAATCAATCCTTAATCTCAAAGGAATCGGGCCGTATACTGCAGCGGCCATCAGTTCATTTGCTTTTGATTTGCCCTATGCAGTTGTTGACGGTAATGTTTACAGGGTACTCTCAAGATTTTTTGGAATAGCAAAACCGATCGACAGTAACCAGGGCAAAAAAATGTTTAACCAGCTGGCCCAGGACCTAATTGACAAAAAACAACCTGGAAAATACAACCAGGCCATTATGGATCTTGGAGCAGTAGTGTGCAAACCCAGACAACCTCTTTGCAATTTGTGCCCGGTAAACCACCATTGCGCTGCAAGAATCAATGGATTGATCGATCAGTTACCTGTAAAAGAAAAAAAGATTACAAAAAAAATAAGATGGATGTATTATTTACACATTGAACAGGATGGAAATACTTATGTCAGGAAACGAATCACAAATGATATCTGGCAAAACCTTTATGAATTTGTGCTGTTTGAAAAAAGCAACGTGATTGAAACCGGTTCTTTTAAAGACGTTGAGGACATCAGGAGATTGTTGGACACAACCTCGTTCAAAATTTTGGAGATATCAAAAACGTTCAGGCATTTGTTAACTCATCAAACAATCTTTGGACAATTTATCCGCATTCAACTTGAGAAGAAAGCGGTCGTTAAGGGTTATCAAAAAATAACAAGCAATGCCTTAAAAGAGCTTCCATTTCCTAAGATGATTTTAAATTATTTGAATTTGACAAGTGATTCCAAAATCAACAAAAAATCAGCCAAACCAACGGCTACACGCAAAAAAACCGCAGCCCACATTTGAAAGAAAATGTATCTTTATTAGGTTAGAACGAATGGGTCCATTTTAAAGATTATAAACTGATCAACAATGAGAGGCGTTAACAGGGTTATGCTGATAGGAAATCTTGGAAAAGATCCTGATATCCAGTTTCTTGAAGGCAATATTTGTGTGGCCAAATTTTCATTGGCTACAACCGAAACTTATAAAGACAGAAGCGGAAAATTGATCTCTCAAACAGAATGGCATACGGTTGTTTTATGGAGAGGGCTCGCAGAACTCGCACAAAAATATTTACACAAAGGAAGTCTGGTTTACATTGAAGGCCGCTTAAAAACCCGTAGCTGGGAAGATAAGGAAGGCAATAAGAAATTTGCTACCGAGATCGTCGGTGACAATCTCATTATGCTGGATAAGCGCACAGATGGCAGTCACAGTACAGGGATGCACGATACAATTGAAGGCGTTGGCGGCACAGAAATACCTCCAACGGAAGAAAGTGGTCCCCCGGAACATTTACCTTTTTAGAAACATACTTCCCAACCCTTTGACAAAAATATTATTCACTAAAACCATTTGACTTGGATTATCACTCGGTTACGGACCTGCCAGGTCGTTTAAATTTTACACTACTCGTTATAGCTCCTGCGGCCACCGCTGTACTTATTGTCCTGGTTGTATTCCTGTTCATTATCTCCTTCTTACTTGCGGGTTCTGAAGTTGCATTTTTCTCCCTGACCTATAAGGACATCAACATGCTTAGGAATAAGCAGCAACCTGCTTATCGCAGGATTGTCATTTTGCTTGAACAGCCCAAAAATTTATTCGCCTCGCTGCAGATCGCAAACAGCTTTGTAAACATTGGGATCATTTTGATTTTAAACACCCTGACGGATGGCTGGCTCTTGAATCTTACCATAGGCTTCTGGCTGAAGTTTATGATCAAGTTGTTGGTCATTACATTCCTGCTGGTGCTTTTTGGGGAAGTGCTTCCCAAAGTCTGGGCTACCCATCACAAAATTTGGTTCGCATCAATAGCTTCTCTTGTTGTGGAAATATTAAACAGCATATTTTACCGGTTTAGCAAAAGATTGGTACGGCTGGGTGATCGCATAGAAAAAAAGTTTTCCAGCCATCATTCATCCATGCTCGACAGCGACCAGCTGGATTATGCTATTGATCTTTTACCGGAGAACGAAGCATCCATGGAAGAAAAGCAAATTCTGAAAGGGATAAGAAAATTCGGAGATACCACTGTAAAACAGGTTATGCGTACACGGCTTGACGTTAGCGGCATTGAGTTTAACAGCGGCTTTGATGACGTTGTAAAAAAAATAGAGGAGTTGCATTATTCCCGGCTGCCGGTTTATAAAACCGACCTGGATGAAATAGCCGGTATGCTTCACACCAAAGACCTTTTACAATATCTCAGGAATGAAAGTATGGGAGATTTTGACTGGCACAATATGATGCGACCAGCTTTTTTTGTCCATGAACAGAAACTGATCGAAGACCTGCTCCAGGAATTTCGCAACAGGAGAATTCATTTTGCGATCGTGGTGGATGAATTTGGAGGGACTTCGGGTATTGTAACACTTGAAGACATCATGGAGGAAATCATTGGCGATATTAAAGATGAATTTGACGATGAAGAAAGCGTAAATAAAAAGCTGGATGAGTTCACCTATATATTTGAAGGCAAGATCATGATCAATGATGTTTGCAAAGCCATGAATCTCCCTGTAGATACTTTTGAAAATGTAAGAGGAGATAGTGATTCACTCGCAGGGCTCGTCCTTGAAATTGCAGGTGAATTTCCGCAGGTAAATGAAGAAGTAAAGTCAGGCGATTTTTCATTTATCCCGCTTGATATCAATAAAAACAGGATCGATAAAGTAAAAGTCGTCATCAATCAACGCCAGGAAAAATAAGACCAGTGCCTGATCTCCATACAAAAACCAAAAAGTACCACAGCAAAAAACGGTTGAAAGTTTATTCGATTCAATTTATTTTATTTTTATTCGCCATCCTGGTTTTCATTTCCTGTAATTCAACCTACACGATCAAAAAGCGCGGATATTTCAGGATCGACCTTCCACAAAGAGGGTATCAGAAATTTGAGCGGGAGGGCTTTCCCTATGGCTTTGAATACCCGGTCTATGCAACCATCATCCAGGACAGCACCTATTTTGACAGTACTCCTGAAAACCCATGGTGGATCAACATTGATTTTCCACAGTTCAATGCAAGGATATTTTTGAGCTATAAGATTATCGGCGGGAAAGCCACTTATAAAGTGAAGCAGCCTGATGGCTCTTACAGGGATTCAACAGGAATAAACGTGTTTGACAAAATGGTCAATGATGCTTTCAATCTCACCAACAAAAACAATGTCATTTCCAGTTCGATCAAAGACAGTTTGATACAGACTTCCGACGGGATTTCAGGCGTGTTTTTTAAAGTTGGAGGCAATGCTGCCACAGCGAAACAATTTTTTCTGACCGATACGACGAAAAATTTTATAAGGGGAGCCCTTTATTTTGATACAACTCCCAATGCAGATTCCTTAAAGCCTGTTCACGATTTCCTCCAGGCAGACCTTGAGCACATGATCAATACTTTCCACTGGAAATATTAACAATTGCGCTGAAAGGTAGAGACCCTTTTAGTACTTTTGCAAAATGATAGCTATCGACAATAAGCTGGTCAGTGATGAGATCATAGAGGAACAGTTTGTTTGCGACCTGGCAAGGTGCAAAGGCGGTTGTTGTGTGGATGGGGATGCCGGTGCACCACTGTTGAAAGAAGAGCTGGATAAGATCAATAAGGCCTGTGAAATGGTAGTGCCCTATTTAAATGATGAAAGTAAAAAGGAGCTGGAAAGACAGGGCAAATATGTTTACGACAAGGAGTTTGGCTGGGTTACACCCACGATCAACGGAAGCGTTTGCGTGTATGGGATTAAAGATAACAATGGTGTGATAAAATGTGGTATTGAAAAGGCATACAATGACGGAAAGATAAAATTCAGGAAGCCGATCAGCTGTCACCTTTTCCCTATACGCATTAACAGCAGTAAAAAGAACAATACCGAATATGTAAATTATGAACCCAGGGAAGACCTGTGTAAAGCCGGATGCTCGTTGGGCAAAAAACTAAAAGTCCCGGTTTACGTTTTTCTCAAAGATGCCCTCATCAGGAAATATGGCGAAAAATTTTACGAAACCCTCGAAGCCACAGCTAAACATATTCATGGTTAAAAGTATTGTCAAAAATCCATACCTCTTTTTCATTGCAACCATTATGTTCCTTGCCTCATGTTCTGCACACAGGATAAAGACTGATAATGCTATCAAAAAGAATTTTGATGAATATAAGCTTGACGGCTGCTTCGCCTTACTGGACAATTCAGGCGGGCTGGTGATTTACAATATGAATTTAGACACTACGCGGTTTTCCCCGCTATCAACTTTTGAAATCATAAATTCATTGATTGGTCTTGAAAGCGGCAGGATAATTGATGAAAACATGGTGATCAAACCCGACACTACAATAGGTTCAAACAATAATTGTTCAAAAGAAATGAACCTGGTGGAAGCATTGAGAATGAATTGTTCAAATTATTTTCAACAGGTTGCAAAAAGTACAGGACGTGATACATTGGTTTCATGGATTGACAGTCTTGGTTACGGGAACATGAACATCAGCAATCGCATGGATAGTTTTTGGCTGGACAATAGTTTAAAAATTTCACCTGATGAACAGCTCGGACTTGTTAAAAGATTGTATTTCGACCAGCTTCCTTTTCAGAAACGATCGCAGCAAATTATTCGTGACGCAATGAACAGGGATGAGAATACGCAATACAGGTTCAGTTATAAAACTTCAGTGGAAAGGGATGGTATATCATGGGTATTGGGCTGGATAGAAGAAAACAGGCATCCTTATTTTTTTGTGACCCTGGTAAGGAATTTGCCTGGCAATGAAACGGAGAAACCTTTGACCGTTACAAAAAAAATATTGAAAGACCATGGTTTTTTCGAGGGTAAAAAATAACACTTATGTTTATTGGGGATCCTTATATTAATGATCCTGCAGGTATGAATAATCTGAATTGAACTGATGATTAGGTTTGAACATAGCATTTACCTCCTGGCGCTGGCACTGGTCCCACTTTTTATTTTTCTTTACGTTACTGTTATCAAATGGAAAAGATTTACCGTCAAAAAGATTGGTGATGAATCACTGGTAAAACAATTGTTTGGCAATTACAGTCCCAAAAGATTCCTGTATAAATTCGTCCTGGTCACCATTGCATTTACAGCGATGGTGATCGCTTTTTCAAACCCCCGCATTGCAACAGGAAGCGTTAAACTCAACCGCACAGGTATTGATTTAATGATTGCTATCGATGTAAGTAAAAGCATGCTTGCCCAGGATGTAAAGCCCACACGGCTTGAACGCGCCAAACAACTCGTCGCAAGGCTTATTGATAAATTGCCTGACGACAGGATCGGGCTCGTGGTTTTTGCCGGCAGGGCCTACCTTCAAATGCCGCTGACAACTGATCATTCAGCAGCTAAAATGTATTTGTCTTCCATTTCAACAGATGTTGTCCCAACCCAGGGAACAGTGGTTAAGGATGCACTGAAAATGTGCTATGCAGGATTTGATACAAAAGAAAATAAATACAAGGCAATCGTATTGATCAGTGATGGTGAAGACCATGATGAGGATGTGGGTAAGATAACAAAAGCTTTGGCTTCGGAAGGTATTGTTACCAACACGATCGGTATTGGATCCCCGGATGGTGCAACCATTTATGACCCGGCAACACATGAGATCAAAAAGGACAATGAAGGAAATGTTGTCATTTCAAGATTGAATGAAGGTGAACTTCAGGAGATTGCTAAAAACGGGAACGGCATTTATCAACTTTTCACCAATGCGGATGATGTGATCTCCAGGCTGGATGCCGCGTTAAAAAATCTGGGAGAAAGAGCCATCACTGAAAAATCATTGACCAATTACAATAATTTTTTCCCCTGGTTTTTGGGAGTAGCCTTGCTGGCATTGCTGGCTGATCTGTTCACATCAGAAAATAAACGTCAGCGCCAGGTAAAAAAGAAGCTCGTAACGAAACCCTCCATATCCGTGTCCATATTTTTATTCATTTCATTTTCTTCATTTGCACAGGATGGCGAAAAAATGATCGGCAACGGAAACGAGGCATATAAAAAGAAGGATTATCAAAAGGCTGCTGAATATTACAGGAAGATCCCACAGAAAGATCCTGCCAGTGAAAAGGCACAGTATAACCTGGGCAATGCCTTGTATAAGTCCGGGAAGGCCAAAGAAGCGGTGGATGCCTACAATATTGCCATAGGCAAAAGCTCAGTGGCGGATGATAAAGAGCAGGCATTGTACAATAAAGGTGTGGTATACCAGAACAATAAAAAGCTGGATGAATGCATCGATGCCTATAAGAAAGCGCTAAGGATCAACCCTGCAGATGAAGATGCAAGGCTCAATTTGCAGAAAGCATTGCAAAAAAAGAAAGAAGATCAAAAGAATGAGAACGATAAAAAGAATCAGAACAAGGACAAAAAACAAAACGAACAGCAAAAACCTCAGCCGCAAAAACCCCAGCCATCCAACATCACAAAGCAGGAAGCAGAAGAAAAATTAAAGGCTTTGCTTCAGCAGGAAAAAAATCTTCAGAATAAACTTAGGAAAGTAAACGTTTCATCACCCGAGAAACCTGAAAAAGACTGGTAAATATTGCATCTTTGCAATCTTAAACTTATTAAGAAAATGAAAAAACTGAAATTCTTTGGAATCTTTTTGTGCCTCGGCGTTCTTGCTTCATGCGTTGAAACAGAAGAGAAAATTGTGATCAATGCGAATGAAAGCGGGAATTACACAATGACGATGGACCTCAGTAAGATGATTGCCATGGTTGGGCAAATGGGTTCAAAAGGAAAAAAAATTGAGAAAAGAGATTCGACCATTTATTTCAAAAATATAATTGATACAGCAAAGAATATCACTCCTGAAGAAAAAGAGGCCTATAGGGATGCAAGCTTTTCTTTCAAGGTTGACGATGAAAAGAGCATCATGAAAATTGTAATGGATTGTCCTTTTAAAAACATTTCACAGGTCCCGTCTATCAAGGGAAATTTCCTTACTGTGATCAACAAGCTTCAATTGTTTGAAAAATTGGCGGGGGAAAATAAGGATGCAATGGGCGGCCTAAGCGTAACAGATAAACCCGCCGATACAAAATCAATGGATCCTTTTACCAATTACTTTGATTTTTCCGCCGTGCCTGGAAAAATATCCAATACCATCAGGAACAAAGATTCATTGTTAAACCTGATCAAAGAAGATTCCAGTTTCCAGGCGCTACAGCAAATGAGTGCATTTATCGGTGACTTTACCTTTCGTACTGTAATCGTTTCTCCTGAGAAGATTAAAAAATTTAAAGGTCCGGACGCCAGTCTTTCCGAGGATAAGAAGACCATTACCTTTAAGAATACACTTTCAGGAATGTTTAAAGATCCGGAAGCAGCCCAATATAGCGTCGAATATAAATAGGCCAACAATAAGTGGTGATTATTGTTTAAAGTGTAATTAAGCATGCAATTCTATTGTGAGTCATTGACAAATTTGCGGCGTCTCAAAACAAGGGAGGTGAGGATTGGGGACCTGTTGCTCGGGAACAATCATCCTGTTCGGATACAGACCATGACTACCACCGATACGATGGATACCATTGCTACCGTTGAACAATCCATTCGTTGTATCGAAGCAGGCGCAGAACTCATAAGGATCACCGCTCCGTCCAAAAAGGAAGCGGAAAATTTACTCAACATCAAAAACGAACTGGGGAAAAGAGGATATCATGTTCCCCTCGTTGCCGACATTCACTTTACTCCAAATGCAGCTGAAATTGCTGCAAGGATTGTTGAGAAAGTAAGGGTAAACCCGGGCAATTATGTCGACAAGAAAAAATTTGAACACTTCGAATACACCGATCGGGAATACCTGGATGAGATTGAACGGATCAGGGAACGCTTCACGCCTTTAATCAGGATTTGTAAGGAACATGGAACGGCCATGCGCATTGGGACCAACCATGGTTCTTTGAGCGACAGGATCATGAGCAGGTATGGAGATACGGCGATGGGAATGGTTGAAAGTGCAATGGAATTTTTAAGGATCGCAAGGAATGAGGATTACCACAACATTGTTCTGAGCATGAAGAGCAGCAACCCACTGGTAATGGTGCAGGCCTACAGGTTACTCATCAACCACATGACGAATGAATTCGGGGAATGTTATCCTTTACACCTTGGCGTTACCGAGGCGGGTGATGGTGAAGATGGAAGAATTAAATCCGCTATTGGTATAGGCACATTGCTTGAGGATGGTATAGGAGATACCATAAGGGTCAGCTTAACTGAAGATCCTGAATTTGAAGTACCAGTTTGCAAAGACCTTGTGAAGCGATATACCATTCATAAGAATCAGAAAAATATTGATAAAGAAATCCTTACGGTCGATAGCCTTCCTTATTCACCGTTTGAATTCAGGCGCAGGGATACGATTGAAATCAACAACATAGGCCGGAAACATGTCCCGGTTGTAATTGCAGATTTCATGCAGGAAAAGCCTTCAAAAGAAATGTTGCATGCGATCGGGTATAATTATGATGTTTCATTGGACAAATGGCACATCAGGGATGCGGCAGCAGATTATATTTTTTCAGGTGACAATCAAATTGATTTCGCATTGCCTGGAACATTAAAAGTGATTTGCAATCACAATTGCTGGATTGAAACCAAAGACAGGCAAAAATATTTCCCGCTTTACCACGGCAAAACCTATTTTGAAACAACAGCTCATTCTCCTGTATTGAATTTTTTATCGCTGGATACGAACAGCGACGATGCCTATGACCTGCTGAAGAAATTGAAGAACGAAATTTCAGTTGTTTTATGTTTATGGTCGTCACATCAATATCCCATGCTTTCTGTGAGAAGGTTTGTCATAGGGTTAATGAAGGAATCCATCATGTTGCCTGTTGTTCTTTCAGTGGAAAGCGGAGACAGTACAATTGATGAACAGCTTATTCATTTTTCTGCAGAGGCCGGCGCTTTGTTACTGGATGGAATTGGCGATGGCATCTGGCTGATGAATGATCCTTCGAAAATTAAGAATCAAAAAGTGAGCGGCCGGACCTATCTCGAGACAAAGAGCAACCATCAGTTTCTCAACAATACTTCCTTTTCGATTTTGCAGGCTGTTCGTGCAAGGATATCCAAAACCGAATACATCAGTTGTCCGAGTTGCGGAAGAACATTGTTTGACCTTCAGGAAACCACGGCAAAGATCAGGAGCGTTACCCATCATTTGAAAGGGCTGAAGATTGCAATCATGGGTTGCATCGTTAATGGTCCGGGAGAAATGGCTGATGCAGATTTTGGATACGTGGGAAGTGGTGTCGGGAAGATTACCCTTTACAGGGGAAAGGAAATTGTGAAGCGCAATGTTGACAGTGCAGTTGCTGTTGATGAACTAATAAATTTATTAAAGGAAAGCGAAGCCTGGATCGATCCATAATAACTGCAATGCCTGCACGAAAGATTGGGGATGGAAAATTCGTGCTTCTTTTCTAACTTACAAATATGCAGACAGATTTCCTGGTAATAGGATCAGGTATAGCAGGATTAACCTACGCATTAAAAGTTGCGCAGGATTGTCCTGATAAATCCATAACGATCATTACAAAAGCACAAAGCGATGAGACCAATACCAAGTATGCCCAGGGCGGTATTGCAGGCGTTATGGATTCCGACAGGGATAGTTTTGATAAGCACATCCATGATACTTTAATTGCCGGTGATGGTTTGTGCAATATGAACATCGTTGAGATCGTAGTGAAGGAAGGTGTTGACAGGATCAGGGAAATTATCGAATGGGGAGCCCGGTTTGATAAGGAACCGGATGGAGATTACAGGCTTGGAAAAGAAGGCGGACACAGTGAGTTCAGGATCCTGCACCACAAAGATGTAACCGGGAAAGAGATGGAAAGAGCGTTGCTGGAAGCCATCAGGCTTAAGCCCAACATCCGGCTTATAAGTCATTGTTTCGTTCTTGATATAGTTACGCAACACCACTTCGGATACCTTGTTACAAAATCTACCCCCGATATAGAATGTTACGGTGTATACGTCCTTAACCTCAACAGCAAAAAGATTGAAAAAATTTTAGCAGGGATTACGGTTTTGGCAACCGGGGGCAATGGGCAGGTTTACCGGACAACCACAAATCCATCGATTGCAACAGGCGACGGGGTTGCAATGGTTTACAGGGCAAAAGGAAGAATTGAAAATATGGAATTTATCCAGTTCCATCCAACTGCATTGTATGAGGCGGGAGTGCGGGGTCAGTCATTCCTGATCACGGAAGCTGTCCGCGGAGATGGTGGAATTTTAAGAAACCACCAGGGAATTGCTTTTATGGAAAATTATGATACGCGGAAAGATTTAGCGCCCAGGGATATTGTTGCAAGAGCCATTGATAACGAAATGAAAATAGCCGGAACCGAATATGTGTTCCTGGATTGCAGGCATTTTGATCCCCATGAATTTGCAGAAAGGTTTCCGAATATTTATGAAAAATGTTTGAGCATCGGTATTGATATTTCAAAGGACATGATCCCCGTTGCGCCAGCGGCACATTACAGTTGTGGGGGTATTAAAACAGATGAATGGGCGAAAACCTCCATCATCAACCTTTATGCTGCGGGGGAATGTGCCAGCACAGGTCTCCACGGGGCAAACCGCCTGGCCAGTAACAGTTTACTGGAAGCCATGGTTTTTTCACACCGGGCTTATTTGCATTCGGTAGAAAAAATAAAAACAGATGCCGTTAAAAAGAATTTATCAGAATTACCTGTCATTCCTGACTGGAATGCCGCCGGCACAAATGCGCCCAAGGAAATGATCCTGATCACTCAAAGTCTTAAAGAATTAAAATTGCTGATGAGTGATTACGTAGGTATTGTCCGCAACAATGAACGTTTAAAAAGAGCGGCCAGACGCCTTGACCTGTTACACGAAGAGACCGAAAGCTTGTATGAAAAAACAGAAGTGTCTCCGCAATTGTGTGAACTGAGGAACATGATAACTGTGGCATTCCTGGTTGTAAAAAGTGCCGAGTTCCGCCATGAGAGCCGGGGCCTTCATTTCAATACTGATTTTCCCGGAAGGAATGAGCTAACCCAAAACATCGTATTGTAAACCATTCAAAATAATTTCATGCGTTGTCCCTGGGCGCAAAAAGAGCTTGACATAATTTATCATGATACGGAATGGGGAGTTCCTTTGCACGATGATGAAAAATTGTTTGAATTATTGATGCTCGAAGGATTCCAGGCAGGACTCAGCTGGAGCATTGTATTGGCAAAGCGAGAGAATTTCCGGAAAGTATTTGATCAGTTCAGGGTTAGCAGGATCATAAAGTATGATCAGCAGAAGATTGAAAAACTTATGAACGATCCGGGTATAATTCGTAACCGGCTGAAGATCGAAGGTGTTGTAAAAAATGCAAAGGCATACCTGGCCATTAAGAAAGAATTTGTGTCGTTCGATAATTACATCTGGCAATTTACCGGGCACAAAACTTTAATCAATAAACACAAATCTGTCAAAACTGTGAAGGCATCTACTCCCGAAAGTGATGCCATGAGCAAAGATCTTCGTAAACGGGGATTTACTTTTGTAGGATCTACAATTTGTTATGCATTCATGCAGGCTTCAGGAATGGTAAATGATCATCTCGGCGATTGCTTCAGGTACAAAGAATGCAAAAAGCTTGCATTACTAAAATAACAGGCTGGGTTTAGTTGAGCATTGTTGAATCCTTTTCTGTTGAAACAGCAGATTCTTCTTTTAACCTGTTCCAACCTCCTACAACATTATACAGATTGTGAATTCCTTTCCTCTTTAATATCGATGCTGCAATTACGCTCCGGTAACCGCTGCTGCAAATGAGGTATAGATTTTTTTTGATATCCAAATTATCTTTTTCTTCAATCTTTTTAAAATTTGAGAGTGGTATATTGACTGAATCTTTTATGTGACCGTTTGCAAACTCGGCTTCTCTTCTTACATCTATCACTTCAAGATTTTTATCAAACTTTAGATCTATTTCAACTTCAGATGGTTCTATGTTGATGATCATATCGATTTGTTCACCTGACTTTTTCCAGGTATCAAATCCTCCCTTTAGATATCCTTCAACGTTGGTAAACCCAACACGTGCAAGCCGAACTACCGCCTCTTCTTCTTTTCCTTCTTCGGCAACAAAATAAATGGATTGATCAAAGGGCAAAAATGATCCCGCCCATTCTGCAAACCGTCCTTCTAACCCGATAAAAATGCTACCAGGAATAAATCCTTCCACAAAATCAGACACGGGCCTTGTGTCAAGGAGTATGGATTTTTTCAAGGCTTTTATGAGTTCATCCAGCGAAACAGGATTCAAACTTTTTTGTTTTATAGAATCCAGGCTGTCATAACCTTCTTTGTTGATCCTTGCATTGTTTAAAAAATATTCGGGTACATCATCCAGCCCTTCAAATACAGCCTTAATGAAAGCCTTTTTATCCCTGGTCTTAAGGGCATAATTCGTCCTTTTTTGATTTCCGATTGTGGTGTATGTTTCTTTGCCGAGGTTTTTCCCACAACTGCTGCCTGGGCCGTGAGCAGGGTAAACGACGATATCGTCAGCAAGTGGAAGGATCTTATTCTGAATGCTTTCATAAAGAATTCCTGCAAGCTTTTCCTTATCCAGGTTTCCACTGCTAAGATCAGGTCGACCAACATCCCCGACAAACAAAGTATCACCTGTAAATATTGCTTTTGGTGAATTGTGCTCATCCTTTAAAAGGTAACAACTGCTTTCGATGGTATGCCCTGGCGTGTGCAATACTTCTATTGAAATGGCGCCAAGTTTAAAAACCTCTCCATCTTTTGCAATGTGAATGGGATAGCTGGTTACCGTATTTGGACCAAAAATTATGGGAGCGCCTGTTAATTTACCAAGCTCCAAATGACCACTGACAAAGTCGGCGTGGAAATGGGTTTCAAAAATATACCTGATGGTTGAATTTCTTTCCTTTGCAATCTGGAGGTAATTGTCAATATCCCGGAGAGGGTCAATTACTGCAGCTTCTCCATTACTTTCTATGTAGTAAGCTGCTTCGCTCAGGCACCCGGTATATAGCTGCTGAATGTACATTACCGTAATTTAAAAATTTAAACTTTTGCCTGCAAAAAAGAAAAACGGGTACCCTTTAGCACCCGTTTTTAAATGAAATTATTTATCCGACCAATTCTGTTACAAATTTGTTGATCTCTTCAATCCTTTTGTGATTTACCAGGTAATAAATGAATTTGCCGTCCCTTTGTGTCGCTACAATACCTGCCTTGCGAAGTATGGCAAGGTGTTGGGAAGCTACAGATTGTTCCAGTTTTAGCCTCACATAAATTTCAGTAACGGTGATCTTTTTCTCTTCTTCAATCAATTTTAATAATTGTTGCCGAAGTTTATGATTAAGCGCTCTTAAAATTAGCGCTGCCTTCTTCACATTATAAAAATCTATCTTGATTGTACTGTTACTGCTATCCTGTAATGTAATAATTTCCTCTTGTTCGACTTCTTGATTCATCATAGCCATTAAATTTTAATTTGTTCAATATTTAATCGCAAAGATATAAACAATTGCATAAACAACTATTTTGAAATTATTGATCTTTTATTATTTTCTGTTAAAATTATTTAAATTTTTAAAGTCTATCAGGAATTAAATTTTTTCAGGTATTCAGGCTCTGAATAAACGACGTCTCTAAATTGTTTTCGTGCAAATTTTTCAAAAGATAACTGGTTCATTGCCACAGAATTAATTTCAACATCTTTAAAGATTGCATTGTTAGATTCACAAATTTTTTGCCACTTTAAAGTGCCGCTTCCAAAAAATATAATCTTGTTTACTTTCAGCAGATCTGAAAATAAATCCCCTGATAATATCAACGAAGTGGGTGGCAAAATGGTTTCAAATAAACCATCAAAAATGGCAGTAAAAACTTCCATTCTCCTGGCATCAATCATCGGACAAAACAGGAATGATTTTTCTTTTAATTCTGCCAAAAATGTTTCCAAACATGATTTGTATAATAATTCGAGGGTGTTTATACAGATTAGAGGTTTTTCAAGTGCATAACAAAATCCTTTTGCAGTTGCCATTCCAACCCTTAACCCGGTATAGGATCCTGGCCCTGAAGTGGTTGCCACCGCATCAAGATCTATGGGTTGGATCCCGGATTTTTCGAATACCATTTTTGCAGCTGCATGGACAAAAGCAGCATGGTCTTTTTGCTCATTATTAAAAGCATCCGCCAAAACAATTCCGTTTCTGGAAATACTTACGTGTGCCTTTTCGGTTGCAGTATCGATATTTAAAATGATGCTCATTTTGCCAATTCCTTTTCCATTGATGAAGCAGGAGTATATCTGTTATCGGTTTGAGAGATCTTTTTCAAAAGTGAATGGATATTTTGAATACCGATCTTTTTACCCCATTCAAAAGGTCCGAATGGATAGTTGGTCCCCAATTTCATAGCCCTGTCAATTTCTTCTTCAGTACTGACCTTTTCTTCGAGCGCAAAATAAGCTTCATTGATCAACATGGCAATAACACGCGGGGAAACAAGACCAGCTGTATCGGCGACATGTATGTATTGCTTTCCCAGCGATGAAAAAAATTGCGTCCACTCCTGGCTGATCATGCCTGCGATCTCCCACTTCGGATTCGATAGAAATCCATTCCAACCGTTCATTCTTAACAAATCCGGGTTTGCATTCATTTCACCAATTGGCTTTAGAACAGAGTTGATCATGACCATACCACTCATATTTCTGTAATCATTTTCACCTGCACTATCCACAAGGTTGAGATGGGCATCAACACCTTTTGCTTCCTTCCATTCCTCTTCATTGAAAAAATGTTTTAAATTTTTTTCATTTTGAGAATTCTTCAGTTCATTCCACTTTTCCTCACCTGCAAGGACAGCAATCCTCATAAAATAATTTTTACAAAAATAGCTGTTGAGAAAAGATATATTTGTATTCCTCAAAAGAATTGCCAATGGAAAAAGAGATGATCAACACAAACAATGCTCCTTCTCCCATCGGTCCCTACAGCCAGGCAGTGAAAGTTGGGAATTTTTTATTTCTCTCAGGCCAGGTGGCCTTAAAGCCCGGAACCTCTGAATTTGCCAATAAGGACATCAGCCAGGAAACTCACCAGGTGATGCAAAACCTGAAAGCCGTACTAGCGGAGGGAGGAATGGATTTCACCCATGTTGTTAAAACGACCATTTACTTAAGTGACATGGATTTATTCGGAGAGGTGAACGGCATTTATGGTAAATATTTTGAAGGGAATTTTCCGGCGAGGGAAACTGTTGCTGTAAAAGCTTTACCCAAAAATGCAAACGTTGAGATCAGCATGATCGCTGCAAAGTGATCTTATTTACAGATAATTTGTCCGCCAAATTATCCCAATACATGAAAAGCAATGAGTGAAAAAAATCCTTTGGTGATCATAGCTGCTAAGGCCCATGATCTGTTATTGAACACTTTCGAGAAAAAAGGTTACGAAGTGCTCACCCTCCCGGATATTACCTATGAAGAATTGTATGCACTTGCAGATTCCGCAACCGGCCTGGTGGTTACAACGAAAATTAAAATTGATAAAGAGCTTATCGATAAAGCTGAACGACTGAAATGGATAGGGCGCCTGGGCAGTGGTATGGAATACATTGATGTAACGTATGCAGAGAGCAAAGGAATTGTCTGTATCAATAGTCCTGAAGGTAACCGCAATGCTGTTGCTGAACACATTTTGGGTATGCTGCTGTCCCAAATGAATCACATTGGTTCCAGCGCTGAAGAAGTTAAAAACGGAAAGTGGATAAGGGATGCCAACCGGGGGTCTGAACTCAATGGTAAAACTGTCGGCATAATTGGTTTTGGAAATACTGGCAGCGCATTCGCGAAGCTCCTCAATTCATTTGATGTAACCGTCCTGGCTTATGACAAGTATAAGTATGGTTATGCTAAAGAAAATGTCAGGGAAGCAAGTCTTGAACAAATTTGCCGGTATGCCGACGTAGTCAGTTTTCATGTTCCCCTAACCAGTGAAACCGGGCACATGGCGAATGAACAATTTTTTTCTTCCCTCAGGCAAAAACCATGGTTCATCAATTCAAGCAGGGGCGGCGTGGTGAACACGGCTGCTTTAATTGGGGCATTGCAAAAACAAAACATTTCAGGAGCTATCCTGGATGTTTTGGAAAATGAAAAACTGGGCTCATTGACCGATATCCAGAAAAACCAAATGGATTTCCTGCTCCAACAACCCAATGTTCTGATAACTCCACACATCGCAGGATACAGCCAGGAAGCCTTTTATAAAATGAGTGAAATCGTGCTGAAAAAGCTGGGAATTTAGAAAAATATTTATATTTGTGCTACGTGCAACGCTTCAGACAATCTGGGGCGTTGTATTTTTTTTCTGTTTACTATCAAAAAAGGACAAGTCATGAGTGAAACGAATTATGTTACAAAGGAAACATTTGAGCAGATGAAGGAAGAGCTTCATGTGTTGAAAAGTGTTGACAGACCAGCGGCAAGCCGGGCAATTGCCGAAGCCCGCGAAAAGGGGGATCTCAAGGAAAACGCAGAGTATGATGCTGCCAAGGAAGCGCAGGGATTACTGGAAGCAAAGATCAAGCATTTAGAAGGCGTTCTGGCAACAGCGCGTATTCTGGATGAAACGAATATTGATACCAGCAAGGTCTCAATTTTGACAAAGGTTACGCTTACAAACCTGGGTACCCGGAAACAGGTTACCTACCAGATAGTTTCTGAAAAGGAAGCAGATCTTAAACTTGGAAAGATATCTGTTACGTCACCGATTGGAAAGGGACTTTTGGGAAAGGTGATTGGTGATGTGGCGGAAGTGGTAGCGCCCGCAGGATTGTTGAAATTTAAGGTTGAAAATATTTATGTCTGAACCCTGGCCAGGTAAATTTCTCAGACCCGTTTCCAGGAACGGGTTTTTTATTTGGGTTCAGGGATATCATGACTGGTTGACAACAACTCTTATTAAATTTACACAAACACTTTTTATGACCCTTTTTTCAAAAATAGTCGCCGGTGAAATCCCATCTTATAAAATTGCAGAAAATGAAAGATTTTTTGCATTCCTCGATATATTTCCACTGGTGAAGGGTCACGTCCTGGTTGTACCCAAAATCGAAATTGATAAATTTTTTGATCTTCCCGATGATATCCTGGGAGAAATGATCGTTTTTTCGAAACCGATAGCACATGCCATCGAATCAGCGTTTGATTGTAACCGTTGTGGTATTTCAGTTGTGGGGCTGGAAATTCCACATGCCCATCTTCACCTTGTACCCATTAATTCAGCCAACGATCTGAATTTCACCAAAGGAAAATTGAAACTATCGCAGGATGAATTTAAAGCCATACAGGATATGATCGTTTCAAAATTATGATGGAGCGGAAAATTTCTTTAAAGGTTTATCCTGCATTGAGCCTGAAACCAACCCCGTGAATGGTCTCCAGTACTACATCGGGGTCCGCTTTAAAATGTTTCCGGAGCTTGGTAATGAAAACGTCCATGCTTCTTCCCAAAAAATAATCATCTTTTCCCCATACATTCAGCAATACTTCTTCCCGCTTTAAGATCTTATTCAGGTGTTGTGCAAAGAAACGCAGCAACTCGGCTTCTCTTTGAGTAAGGGTAATGACTTCTTCGTTTACATAGATCTTCATGTCTGCATAAACAAATTTTAATTTCCCGATCTGGAACTCTTCCTTGATATCAGCCTGGAGCTTTTTGGTTCTTCTTAAAAACACATCCATTCTAAGCAGCAATTCTTTTATGCTGAAGGGTTTGGTGATATAATCATCAGCGCCGGTTAAGAATCCCTTGATGCGGTCTTCTTCGAGGCTCTTTGCTGTTAAGAATAAAATTGGGATGACGTCACTTTGTTGCCTGATTTTCTTTGCAAGGGAAAATCCGTCTCTCAATGGCATATTGATATCAAGCAGGCAAATGTCAAATTCTTTTTTCTGAAAGGTTTTCCAGGCAGCTTCACCATCGTGGCAATGGGTTACATCATAACCTGCTTCCTGCAGGTTGTCTTTGATTACGAAACCCAATGAAAGATCATCTTCAGCCAGCAGGACATTTTTGTTCATTTTGTGCGTTAGTTTTTTGGGATGTATATATTGAATGTACTTCCTTTCCCCGGAACACTATCCACAGTTATTTTTCCTTTGTGAGCATCAACTACTTTTTTAACAAAATTTAATCCAAGACCAAAACCTTTCACCGTATGAATTTCCCCTTCAGTGATCCTGTAAAATCGGTCAAAGATTTTTTTCTGGAATTCTTTTTTTATCCCAGGCCCATTGTCACTAACGGAAATGATCAGGTCATTTCCATTATCTCTTGTTTCTACATTGATTATTGGGTTTTGGGAATATTTAATTGCATTTTCAATCACATTTATAATAGCCTGCAGAAGATACGATTTATCTACTTTGATCCCATTTATCGGAGCCATTAAAGTTGTGGTCAGGATTGCGTTTTTCTTATCAATCAGGGGTTGAACATCCGTGATGGCCTGTTTAACCAATTCATTGATGTTAGTGATCTCAATTTCGAGCGGTAATGTGCTCCTATCCGTATAGGCAATCTCCAATAACCTTTGCACCTGTGCCTGCAGGTGTGTCGTTTGTTCGTTTATGATAGCGGAATATTTTTGCAGCCGGTCCGGATTTTCTTTGATATTCGGCTGGTGCAGCACATCCGCAGCGATCTTAATTACCGCTAGAGGAGTCTTGAACTCATGGGTAAAATTATTGACGAAATCTTTTTGCGTTTCATTCAGAAACTTCTGTCGGTAAAGGTAAAAAATGCTTGCGCCCAATCCAATCAAAACCAGCAATAAAACACCGGTTGATAAAACCCATAAAGACATCTGGTTTAGAATATACTGGCTCCTGTGCGGGAAAAAAATGAGGATGTAGGAATAGTCCTTGGTATAGATCGGCAGACTGATTTCTGAATTGGAAGCCTGGTAAGAATCGGGGAGATCAATGTATCGCTGGAAAATGTAATTGTTATGGATATTGTTGTAAACGCCCATTTTGGAATCGGTGTAAACATCAAAATCAGTTAGTTCGCTTTTGAGGTTGATCCAAAGGCTGTCTAAATTCGGCAGGCAATCAATCCGGAAGAGATAGACATCAGGTTGAGGGTTCTCGATTATTTTCTGCATGTTGTCGGACACATCATTGACCAGTTCCATGTCATCGTATAGCCCGCGGATACTTTTTGCAACATTGATGTTGAACTGCTTCTTTTCAAAAAAGTACACCTTCTGTAACCAGAAAAGTTGCACGGAAATGATCACAGTTATCAGCACCGTACTTATGAGAATTACCAGTCTTAGTGTTTTTGAACGAATGACCATACAACAGGGATTACAAAGTTTACTAAATTGTACCCATGGATGATTGGCTGTTTGTTAAGCAAAGGTTAAGTGGAATAAGCTAATTCTCAGGTTATTATTCTGTCCGGGTTCTTTCCAATGAAATCTTCCCAGCTGTTATTTTTTTTTGAGGATGAAAAGGATGGAGATCTCATTTGAAAGTGGTGACAAACTGCAACGGCAAGTGCATCTGATGCATCCAAATGTTGGGGATCATCCGAGAAACTAAGCATTCTTTGAAGCATTTTTAAAACCTGCTCCTTTGCAGAATTACCGTTACCCGTAATCGATTGTTTTATTTTTTTTGGAGAGTATTCTGTTACAGCAAGTCCATGTCTCATTGCAGCCGCAATGGCTACTCCCTGCGCCCTCCCCAGCTTGAGCATGCTTTGAACATTTTTACCAAAGAATGGGGCTTCAATTGCAAAAACATCCGGCTGATATTTTACCACCAGGCCACTAACCGTATTATAGATCAACCTTAATTTTTTATAGTTGTCATCCACCTTTCCCGGTTTCAATACTCCCATGTCTATCAGGCGCATCGATTGTCCGCTTACTTCGATCAGGCCAAATCCCATAACAGTTGTACCGGGATCAATACCTAAGATAATCGTTGCACTGTTTTCCAAAAGCTGGTTATTTAAATGGTTTAAGGTTTAAGCTGTTTTTGCAGTATACTTGCGAACTAAATTATCAGCAGGGCGAAGAAATAACACTGAACAAGCTTGAGTAAAAGTATTAAAATATTGATTAACTATTTCCTTGGCCCGATCTTATTTCTCATCCTTTCCTGGAGTTTATACAAGCAGATCACCAGCCAGTCCGATCTCCACCATCGTTGGGAACAAATCAAAGGGAGCTGGCTGGATTGGAGGTTTGTACTTGTGATCCTTTTGATGCTGGTGAATTGGGGCATCGAAGCCAGGAAATTTCAACTGCTGATCACACACATTCAGCAACTCTCTTTTTTTACAGCATTCAAATCTGTTCTTTCAGGTTGCAGCATTACGATGCTTACACCAAACAGGGTCGGAGAATATGGTGGAAGGATTTTGTTTCTTGAAGAAGGGAACAGGATAAAAGCCATCTCATTAACCATCGTCGGAAGCATTAGCCAGCTGCTGATTACAATGATCATGGGTTGTGCCGGGCTTTTCATTTTAAGGTTTTTTTCACAAGGCAATCAAAATGCTTTAAATGTTTTACCGGATTTTTGGAGTAATTTATTAATCTACCTTAGTGTAGGGGTTACCGTTTTTCTCCTGTTATTTTACCTAAGACTTGGTTGGCTTGTCAGAATGATGGAAAAAATACCAGCATTGCAGAAGATTGTCAAACACATCTCTGTGCTGGATGAATTCAGTGAAAAGCAATTGTGGCAAGTTTTGTTGTTCTCATTCCTGAGGTATCTGGTTTTTGCTTTACAATATTCATTGCTTTTGGGTTTAATGCATGTTGATATTCCAGGTTGGCTTTGTTTTTGGTTAATAACAGTGTTTTACCTGATCATGGCAATGGCTCCAACCCTGGGTTTTGTAGAGCTGCCGATAAGGGTTAAAGCCAGTTGGGAAGTGTTGAAATATTTTACAACAAATGAACTGGGAGTTGGAGCAGCGGCGTTGGGAATTTGGCTGATCAATCTTGTGATTCCTGCAATAATTGGCAGCCTTTTAATTTTGAGCATAAAAATTATGAAGGAAAAATGACAAACTTATTCAAGCCAATGTTCTTATTTTTTACTTTACTGTTGCCAAAAGCTCAGCAACAGCCGCAGCCCGATTCGGATTTTTGCGGGATAAAAAATACTGCTTTCCAGGCTGGTGAAGTGGTCACCCTCAAGGTTTTTTACAATACGCTTGGAATGTACATTGGAGCTGGCGAAGCAACATTCACAACTTCACTGGAAAGGTTCAATGGCAAAGCAGTTTATCATTGTGTTGGAGAAGGGAAATCTTATTCATTTTTTGATAATTTTTTTAAGGTGCGTGACCGGTATGAAACTTACATCGACACCTCAAACTTGCTTCCGGTGAAATTCATTCGCAATGTTGATGAAGGCGGTCACAAGATCTACAACAATGTCACATTCAACCAATCTGCGGGAACAGCGGTTTCCACCAACGGGGTGTTCAAGACCACCCAGTGCATACAGGATGTTGTAAGTGCGATCTATTATGCCAGGAACATCAGCTTTGATAAATACAAAGTGAATGATAAGATTCCTTTTGATATGTTCCTCGATGATGAAGTTTACCACATGTACATACGTTACCTGGGCAAGGAAAGTATTAAGACGCGGTATGGAAAATTCCGTGCGATCAAGTTCAGGCCGCTGTTGATAAAAGGAACCATGTTCGAAGGTGGTGAAAAAATGAATGCATGGGTAAGTGATGATCCCAATCGCCTTTTGCTGAGGATAGAAAGTCCCATTAGTGTTGGAAATGTTAAGATAGACATGTACGGATATAAAAATCTGCGTTACCCGCTCACCTCTATGAAAAGTTTCAGGTAAGGTAGAAGAAAAGATTGAGGCTGAGATTATCGCTGAGGATACTAACAGTTATCTATAACCCAGAAACCCTGCACTCAAGACCATGGACCATGGTCTAACTCAACTCTGAGATCTTAAAAAATTTATTTTCCCTGATCCCTTTTTCGGTTTGGTGCAGGTTACAGCATTCAATTAGAGGGTCATGCTCAAAAAACAGGAGATAATCTTCCTGCAGTGCCTGCTTTAAAAAAGCTTTTTTCTCATTAAGCGTTGTCATTGGGAACATATCATAAGCCATGATGAAAGGAATGGGGATATGGGCCGGTGAAGGCAAAAGGTCTGCAGCAAATACAATCGTTTTATTGTTGAATTTAATGACAGGCAACATCATCGCCCTTGTATGGCCGTTGACCACCATAAATGATAAGGAACTGCTGATCGGTGTACCAAACAGGGGTAATTGATGCTCTGAATTTGATTGGGAAAAAGGCAAAAATTTCAACCGGCCGCTTTCTTTAACAGGCAAAATATTTTCTTTTAGAAATGATGCCTTTTCTCTTTCATTGGGATGAACTGCCCATTGCCAGTGCTCTTCGTTGCTCCAAAAGGTTGCATGCTTAAATCCGGGAACGACTTCTTCACCGTCTTTTATAAAACATCCGCCGCAATGGTCAAAATGGAGATGGGTTAGAAAAACATCAGTAATGTCATCTCTTTTATATCCATGTTCAGCCAGCGATTTGTCAAGTGTTTCGGAACCATTTAAATAATAGTGACCAAAGAATTTTTCGCTTTGTTTATTGCCGATGCCGGTATCTATCAGTATGAGCTTATTGCCCTCTTCAACCAAAAGACAACGCATGGCCCAGTTGCACATATTTTTATCATCAGCCGGATTTAGCTTGTTCCACATGGTCTTCGGAACAACGCCAAACATTGCGCCACCATCCAGTTTAAAATTCCCGGTATGAATGCTGTACAATTTCATATTTTTTCAGTTGATTGGCTGCAGGTTTTGACTTCCGGTGGCCACCCTTTTTTCGGCCCGGTGTTTTGCACCGGCAAGCAATAGCCAGATAAATCCAAGCACAAAAAACACTACCAGTGATAAGATTGAATTGCGTATCGTACTGATGCCTTCAATAAACCCAAACGTAAACAATCCGATTACGATCGCAATTTTTTCTGTTACATCATAAAAACTAAAAAATGAAGCAGTATCTTTTGTTTCAGGCATCAGCTTTGAATAGGTTGAACGGCTAAGGGATTGTATGCCTCCCATGACAAGTCCAACCAATGAGGCAATAATGTAAAAATGGATTTCTGTTGTTATAAAATAACCGGCAATGCAAATGGCGATCCATAACAAAACCGTTAAGATCAGAATCCGGATGTTGCCATATTTCTCTGATAATTTTGACATGCCTATAGCTCCTGCAATGGCCACAAGCTGAATGATCACTGCTGTAATGATGAGCTTCTGATCTTCCAGCTTTAATTCTTTGATACCGAAATCAATGGCTACCAGCATTACGGTCTGAACGCCCATGCTGTAAAAAAAGAAAGCCGTAAGGAATTTTTTGAGAATGGGGAGATGGGTCATTTGCTTCCAGACAATCTGCAATTCATTAAAACCGTTTGCCAGTATGTTTTTGTCTGTCTTTTTTTCGCCAACATTGCTTTTGGGCAATGCATTGAAAGTGATTTGTGCAAAACCAATCCACCAGATGCCAACCAGTAAAAAAGTTATTTTGAGCGCCATGGTCTTATCAGTCATGAACAACACCATCGCAAATCCAACCAGTTGCATCAGCACGCTTCCGATGTAACCCAGGCTGTATCCTTTGGCGCTTATCCGGTCACGGTCTTTTTCAAGTGCTATCTCGGGAAGGTATGAATTGTAAAAGACCTGGCTGCCGTAAAATCCAATCCCGGCAAACATAAAGCACATCAACCCAAGTGTTACATGGTTCCTGTCGAAAAAATACATCAGGGAACAACTGGCTGCACCTATGTAACAAAAAAATCGCATGAAGTTTTTCTTATTGCCTTTATAATCTGCGATAGACGAAAGGATGGGAGAAAGAAATGCAATGACCAAAAATCCAATGGCAAGCACATAATCTTTCAATTCAGTATTCACAAAATGGCGTCCTAAAAAGGTGATTCCATCCGGGAAATTCTTAAGATTGGTTACAGCTGCGTAATAGGCCGGGAAAAAAGTCGTAGTGATGACAAGGTTATAAACTGAATTTGCCCAATCGTACATGGCCCATCCATTGATAACTTTCCTGGGAGCTGTTTGCATTTTACGAATTTATTCGAATTGAACGAAGGAGAATAAAATGTTTTACGAGGTTGGCAATAAATCAAAGCCTGTGATTCAGGACCATCAACAACAGGATAACTCCTGCTATGATCCGGTAATAGCCAAATAATTTAAACCCGTGTTTTTGAAGAAAACCAATAAAAAATTTTATCGCAAGAACCGCCACAATAAAAGCCACAAGGTTACCGATTGCAAGGATCTTTACATCTTCAGAAGTAAATGTTTTGTATCCTTTCAGCATTTTGTAACCGGTGGCAGCAGCCATTGTTGGCACCGCAAGAAAAAATGAAAATTCTGCCGCAAGTTTCCTTGTAAGCTTGTTTTGCATTCCTCCAATGATAGACGCTGCGCTCCTGCTCACACCTGGGATCATGGCTATGGTTTGCCACATTCCAATGATAAAAGCCTTTGGATAGGTGATTTCTTCTTCAACCTCAATTACAGGATTTTTAAACAGGTTGTCAATGAACAGCAAAATAATTCCACCCAATAACATGGTAATGGCTACCGTCAATGGACTTTCCAGCAACTCGTCAATTTTATCAGACAATAAAAATCCAAAGAAAAGTGCCGGCATTACGGCGACAATCAGCTTTATGTAAAAGTTGATCCGCTTGAAATCAAAAAATTTTTTCCAATACAAAATCACTACGGCCAGGATGGCGCCAAACTGGATGGCCACAGTGAACAGTCTTGTAAATTCAGTCCCGGGAATGCCCATTAATTTTTCTGCAATGATCATATGACCGGTGGAAGAAATGGGAAGAAATTCGGTAAGTCCTTCAATAATGGCGATAATAATTGCCTGAACAGTACTCATCAGTTATCAGGTAAAATTTATGTCGTAAATGAGGTTTAGGCATCTTTGGATTTCTTCATGATCGCAAAGATCTCGATCACAAATCCTGCAATGATCAGCAGCGGTGCAACAGTAATGCGGGTAAAACTATACACTTCGTTGTCATCAAATTTGGTAACATCACCGCTTTTTCCTCCAGCCATTAAAAAAAATCCAATGGCCATCACAACAAGCCCGGCAAGCATCAGCATATAGTTTTCTTTACCAAAAAGTTCGTTATTGGTTTGTGGTTGTTTTTTGATGGTTGCCATTCAGTTTGATTTTATTAGTTATGGTTTACAAGTTTAATACCATAGTCGATGGACCATGGTCAATATTAATAAAGGTCATCCAGTTTCATTTGCAAATATTTCAAAACAGACCTATGGGTACTTGCAAAAGAAATGGTTACGCCCAATACGATTATCCCTCCAATGATCATCCACATGTTCGTCGAATCCCTCAATAATTTTAGCCAGGGGACAAATTTTTCGACCAGCAATATGAATCCCAGGACAGCTACGATTGCAAGTCCTGAAGCGATTAGTCCATTTATTATCGCCCTTATGTTCAATGGCCGGGATATAAAGCCCCTCGTTGCTCCCACCATTTGCATGGTCTTAATTAAAAACCGGTTGCTGTACATCGCAAGCCGGATGGTGTTGTCAATACTTACGATCACGATGATGGACAGGATGATCGCAAAGATGATGATCGCCGCAGCAATGTATTTCGTATAGGAACTTACGTAACCCACTGTTTCCTCCGGATATTGAAACTGTGACATGACTCCTGTAAAATTTTCTACCAGGTAAAGGCTTAATATTCCCAGGCTATCCTTGTTCATGTAATTGGCCTTGACAAAAAAATCGATGCTTTCTGGTAAAGGATTGTTGTTCAAAAATTTTGTCCAGGAGGTATCATTTTCAGCATTCCATTTTTGAAGCGCTTTCTCCCGGGTAACATATTCGACATTCCTTGCGTAAGGCAACTCAGAAATATAATTTTTCAGACTGTCAATTTGCTTTTTGCTGGCTGAGGGCGCTATCCATGCATGAACCTGGATGTTTTCCCTGAACATTTCACCTGATTTCTTGAGATTTAAAAACAACCATCCTACAATGCCAAATAAGAACAACACCAGGGCTACGCCTATAATTGCATATAAATAAGAAGGCTTGCTTCGCCTGGATGACTTTCCGAACTGGGCCATGTACCGGGTTTTATTTTTGAGGCTAATTTCTGAGACGGGCAAAAATAAAGTTTTTTTAACTGCCTTCCTTTACTTTTGGGATAGGATGCAAATCATTAATATTTTATTGTGAATTACGAAAAGATATCCCGAAGACCAATTCGAATTGAAAACAGTTTTTAAAGAATAAAATGGAATATAATTTTAAAAAAATTGAATCACGCTTGCAGGATGAGTGGAAAAGGAATGAGACGTACAAGGTATTCAATGATTCTCCCAAACCCAAATATTATGTCCTTGACATGTTTCCTTATCCCAGTGGGTCGGGTCTGCATGTAGGACATCCACTTGGTTACATTGCCAGTGATATCTTCAGCCGTTACAAAAGGTTAAAGGGATTTAATGTGCTTCATCCCATGGGATACGACAGCTTTGGTTTGCCCGCTGAACAATATGCTTTGGAAACCGGTCAGCACCCCGCCGTAACTACTGAGATCAATATTAAAACTTTCAGGAGCCAGTTGGACAAGATAGGTTTTTGTTTTGACTGGAGCAGGGAAGTGAGGACAAGCGATCCAAAATACTACAAATGGACGCAATGGATATTCCTTCAATTGTTTGACAGCTGGTACGACAAGCAATCAAAAAAGGCGAAACGCATCAGCGAACTGGAGTCTGTTTTCGAAACCAATGGGAATGGAGCCATTCCAAATCCAGAGGTCGAAAATTTTGATGCTCCCGGATGGAAAAGGTTTGATAAAAAAAAGCAGCACGACATATTGATGAATTTCCGGCTGGCCTATTCTTCATACGGTGAAGTAAACTGGTGCCCGGCGCTTGGAACAGTTTTGGCAAATGATGAGGTGATCAATGGAGTGAGCGAACGCGGTGGCCACCCGGTTGAGCGAAAGAAAATGCGGCAGTGGTATTTGAGGATAACTGATTATGCAGACAGGTTATTGGAAGGATTGGATCAGATCGCTTTTAGTGAATCCATGAAAGAAATGCAGAAAAACTGGATCGGGAAATCACAGGGTGCTGAAATAAGTTTTAAAATTAAGATTCCCGGGAAAGATGCAGCTGGTCATGACCTGAAAGTGTATACCACCAGGCCCGATACAATTTTTGGAGTTGATTTTATGGTAGTGGCACCTGAGCATGAGCTGGTCAATGAAATGACAACACCCGGGCAAAAAGATGAAGTTGAGCAGTATTTGAATTATGTAAAGAGCAGGAGTGAACGGGAACGCATGTCCGAAGTTAAACAGATCACAGGTTGTTTTACCGGTAGTTTTGCAATCAACCCGTTTGACAATAAGGAAATTCCGGTCTGGATGGCTGAATATGTATTGGCTGGTTATGGAACAGGGGCAATTATGGCGGTTCCCTGCGGCGACCAGCGTGATTTTTCCTTTGCTAAGCACTTTAATATCCCAATCACCAACATCATTGGTAAATATTTTAATGGGGAGGAAGCGAATCCAACGAAAGATGCGGTCCTGGAAAATTCAGGATTTCTAAATGGTCTTGTCATGAAGGATGCAATGACAGTTGCCATTGATAAAATCGAAGCGTTGGGATTTGGAAAGCGCCAGGTCAACTACAGGATGAGGGACGCAGGCTTTAGTCGCCAGCGTTACTGGGGAGAACCATTTCCCATTACCTGGAAGGATGGCATCGCCAGCGTAATGGATGAAAAGGATCTGCCGCTTGAGTTACCGCATGTTCAAAAGTATGAGCCGGGCCCTGGTGGAGAAGGTCCGCTCGCTAACATAACGGATTGGGTAAATCTCCCGGATGGAAGCAGGAGAGAAACTTCCACGATGCCGGGTTATGCCGGTTCTTCATGGTATTTTCTCAGGTATATGGATCCGGAAAATGATACCGCTTTTTGTGACCGCAAAGCCAGTGATTACTGGGGCCAGGTCGATCTCTATATTGGAGGAACAGAACATGCAGTTGGTCATTTGCTTTACAGCAGGATGTGGACCAAGGTTTTGTTTGATCTTGGATACATAGGTTTTGATGAGCCTTTTAAAAAACTGGTCAACCAGGGAATGATCCAGGGAAGTAGCAGGTTTGTTTGGAGGATTCTTCCGGTATCAAAAATTAAAAGGATGGAAGATTTTTCCAAAGATCAAAAGGACCTGGTCCCCATTTTTATATCAAAAAAAATCCAGGATGAAATACAGAGCGGCAAAATCGACGGGGTAAAATTCTTGATGGATACTTCTAAAAATGTGAAAGCCAACCAATGGTTCTTTGATGAACACAAAGCCGGTGAAATTGACATAGCCCTCAACGAAATGCATGTTGATGTTAACATGGTGGATGGTGCTTCATTGAACATTGAGGAATTCAGGAAATGGAAACCTGAATTTGAAAATGCATTCATTGTGTTTGAAGATGGCACAGTTTCTATGCGTGGAGAAGAAAGGAAGTCTCATAACAGCGCTTACATATGTGGCATTGAAGTCGAAAAAATGTCCAAATCGAAATTCAATACGGTTAACCCGGATATCCTCGTAGAAAAATATGGTGCAGATACTTTTCGCATGTATGAAATGTTCTTGGGTCCTGTTGAACAAAGCAAACCATGGGATACCAAGGGGATCGAGGGTGTACATCGTTTTCTCCGCAAGCTCTGGCGTTTATTTTATGATGATGTGAAAGGAAAAATATGGACCGAAGAAAAAGCTTTACCCGGTGAATTGAAAATATTGCACCGTACCATAAAAAAGATTGAAGAAGATACGGAACGGTTTAGCTTCAACACTGCAGTAAGTACATTTATGATATGTGTAAATGAACTTACAGATGCGAAATGCAATAAGAAGGAAATCCTGGAGCCGCTTTTGATCATCCTTGCTCCTTATGCTCCTCACATTACTGAAGAACTTTACCAGCTGATGAATGCTGCTTCTCAAAAATCTTCCATCCTTGAAGCTGAATTTCCCGGGTTCAATGAAAAGTTCCTGGTGGAGTCGTCAAAAGAATACCCCGTTTCCATTAATGGTAAACACCGTACCAATATCAGCATTGCGATCGACGCTTCCCAGGAAGAGGTAGAACAGGTGGTTTTGGCCAATGAGGTGGTAAGAAAATGGACAGATGGCAATCCACCAAAGAAGATCATTTTTGTGAAGGGTAAGATGGTGAATATCGTTCTTTAACATTCGAAACTTATCGTTTCCCTGTCGGTCCGAGCCACCAAAAAATGTATCTTTATGTAAAGAAGCCGGCTCGATCCGGATCCGCAAGACTTCAAGGATGGAAATAAAAGCAGGAAAATTACTGGCGGGGATCAACAATCCCCATGACCTCAAAAAAATACACCGGGAAGAACTACACCAGGTTTGCGATGAATTGCGCCAGTATATCATCGATGTCGTGAGTGTTTACGGCGGACACTTTGCAGCAAGTTTGGGCGTTGTTGAATTAACTGTTGCCCTTCATTACGTCTTTAATACTCCATACGATCAATTGGTTTGGGATGTCGGCCACCAGGCTTACGGCCATAAGATACTTACAGGCCGTAGGGATAATTTTTATACGAACAGGAAATATCATGGGTTAAGCGGATTTCCTAAAAGATCTGAAAGTGAGTATGACACTTTCGGTGTTGGACACTCATCAACTTCGATCTCTGCAGCTCTGGGAATGGCCATGGCATCTCACTACAAGGGTGAGAATGATCGCCAGCATGTAGCCATCATCGGCGATGGTGCGATGACAGCCGGGCTTGCTTTTGAAGCACTGAACCATGCGGGAATTTCAAAAACCAATTTATTGATCATCCTCAATGACAATGATATGGGGATTGATCCAAATGTTGGAGCCTTAAAAGAGTACCTGACAGACATTACTACCTCTCACTCCTATAATAAACTCAGGGAAGATTTTTGGAAAGCCCTGGGCAAGCTGCCGGTAGGAAAAAATTTTTCCAGGCAACTGGCTTCCAAGGTAGAAGCCGGTTTAAAAGGTGTTGTCAGTAACACCAGTAATTTGTTTGAAGCCCTCAAACTCCGGTATTTCGGTCCTATCGATGGTCACAACATTACCAAGCTGGTGGACACATTGAAAGATCTTAATGACATTGGTGGTCCAAAATTGCTGCACATTAAAACAGTTAAGGGTAAAGGATACGAGCTTGCTGAAAAGGATCAGACCAAATGGCATGCGCCGGGGTTGTTTGATAAGGTTACCGGTGAGATTTATAAAAAGAAATTCGATCTTCCCCAACCACCTAAATACCAGGACGTTTTTGGACATACCATCATTGAACTGGCGGAAAAAAATGAGAAGATATTTGGGATAACTCCCGCTATGCCGAGCGGTTCTTCCTTAAAATTCATGATGGAAAAGATGCCGGAAAGGGCATTTGATGTGGGCATTTGCGAACAGCACGCAGTAACATTGAGTGCGGGAATGGCTACCCAGGGAATGAAAGTCTTCTGCAATATTTATTCATCATTTATGCAAAGGGCATATGACATGGTCATTCATGATGTTGCCATCCAGAACCTGCCGGTTATTTTCTGCCTCGATCGGGCAGGACTTGTGGGAGAAGACGGACCTACCCATCATGGAGCCTATGATATCGCTTACATGCGGTGTGTACCCAACATGATCATCAGTGCACCAATGAATGAAGCAGAGTTAAGAAATCTCATGTACACAGCCCAGTTAGATTCGACCAAACACCCCTTTGTGATCCGTTATCCACGTGGTGAAGGTGTTATGCCTGAATGGAAAACTGAAATGAAGGAAATAGAAATTGGCACCGGGAGAAAAATGAAAGATGGTATTGAAGTAGCGGTTTTGTCTTTTGGTCACCCGGGTAATTTTGTTTCAGCTGCAATCAGGGATGTTAGGGCAGAAGGAATTACTCCAGCCCATTATGACATGCGTTTTGCAAAACCTTTGGATACCCGGATGCTTCATGATGTATTTTCAAAGTTCAATAAGATCATTACAGTCGAAGATGGGACTGTACTTGGGGGATTTGGAAGCGCTGTTCTCGAGTTCATGAACGAAAACCATTACAAGGCCCAGGTAAAGATAATGGGTATTCCCGACAGGTTAATTGAGCACGGTACCCCAAAGGAACTTTATGCAGAAATTGGAATTGATCCTGCTCATATCGCGCAGGCATTGCGTGAGTTTGCAGGTACGAAGGTGAAACTATCCGGCAGATAATTCTATTTCTAAACCCTAAGTTTTTAAACGCTTGTAAGCCCCTTGGAAAATTCAATAAGACGGACAAGCAATGTTGAAGCTGTTCACAATAATCATACTTTTTACAATCCCGTTCGATAACGTTAACGGTCAGTTGCTGAAGAGAATTGGATTTGGGCTTAAGGCGGGAACAAATTTCGCAAATGTTACAGGGGCATCATCCATCAATGCACGCAACAAATCCGGTTTTATGGCTGGCATTTTCCTTGCCGTACCATCTAAAAAAATCATCAGTTATCATACAGAGCTAATCTTTTCGAGGCAGGGGTACAATTTTAAAAATGGATCCATTTCGGGAACATCGGATTTGGACTATTTGCTGATGCCACACCTGTTGAACCTGAATATTGGCAAGTATTTGTCTTTACAGGGAGGCGGGCAATTGGCACTAATGGTGAGCGCAAAGGCAGACAGCAGCACTGATGGAGCAATTGCACATCCTTTTCAAAAAGTTTTGGATTTTGTTAACCGGTTTGATTATGGTTTTACCGCCGGAGCTGAATTTCATCCCATGACGGGATTCCTGGTAGGGGCAAGAATCAACGCCAGCTTTGCCACTTTAAACAAAGATCTGAATGCAGGGTATATTCCTTCCTACTTCCCCAACCGGGAAAATTTCAATTTAAGGAACAATGTTGTCCAGTTATATGCCGGTTACCGGTTTTGAGAAATTGAAACTATGCGGAACCGTTATAAATTTAATTGAGGTTCATTGGAACTTCAATGGCCAGTAATTCAGCGTTCTCAGTGGCTGTTATTGTAAATGAGCTGGTATCAGAAATCCCGAGCGCATCTCTTTTGCCCAGTTGTATATCATTCACTTTTACCGACCCATTGATCACCACCAGGTAAACGCCATTGCCCTTGAAAGCCGTATTGTATTCCAAAGATCTGCCGCTTTCAAGATTGGTTAGCGCAAACCGGGCATCCTGGTTGATCCAAAGGCCTTTGTCGGCCTCAACCGGACTAACAACAAACTGCCATTTATTAACCCTGTCTTCTGCAGCAAAATTTCTCTGGTCGTATCGTGGCTGAATGTCTTTGACTTTCGGAAAAATCCAGACCTGGAAAAGATTGAGCGTATCTGTTGCAGAACCATTTGCTTCAGAATGTTGAACACCTTTTCCGGCGCTCATTATCTGTACATCCCCTGCCTTAATGATTCCCTGTCCGCCGGTGCTGTCCTTGTGTTGAATGGAGCCACTCAGCGGAATGGTAACAATTTCCATATTATCATGGGGATGTGTTGGGAATGCTCCACCACCGGCAATATGATCATCATTCAGCACCCTTAATAATCCAAAATGTACTTTTTCCTTGTTGTAATACTGTGAAAAGCTAAAATAATAATTGGCCTTTAACCAGCCATAATCGGCTTTTCCTCTGTCACCTGATTTTTGCAGGATTGTCTTCATTGCTGATAATTTAATTTTCGATGTTTAAACATCAAAACAAATGCCATCCATTTCGGCTGACAAAATAGCAAAACAGCTGGAAGCCATTCGTTATTAATTAAGGAGAGCGATATCTTCTGATGTGAAAAGGCCGGGTGTGTCTTCAGTCCGGCTTTCATTGAATTCAACAATAAAATTGTTCCTGCCTTCGCCGGTAATGATGTTTAAGTACTTGAGTTGAACCAGTTCTAACATGCTCAGGAAAAGAAAAATAGCATGTATCCTGTTCTCACATACATCAAAAATCTTTTCAAAAGAAACGGTTTTATCCCTCCTGCAGGTTTCAAGCATGTATTCCCTGCTTTCCTCCATCGTGTAGTTGTATTGAACAACCGTGTGAACTGGCCTGTTTTTTCGTTCGTGAAGCTTTTGGACAACTTTTTCAAAAGCCTTCATCAGTTTAAACAAGGTTACGGTTTGAATTTCCGTTCCTTCACTGGCGCTTTCCCCGATCTGGGTCAATTCTTTATGGAGGTTACCACGTTTTAACATCTGCATGCGTGCTGCTTCCATTTCAGCCATCCGGGCCGAGGCTTCCTTGAATTTTTTATATTCAAGCAGTTTGCTGATCAGTTCCTCCCTTGGATCAATCTCATTTCCCTGGGCATCCAGTTCCTTTCTTGGAATCAGCATTTTTGCTTTGATCCTCATCAGGGTGCTGATGAATAAAATAAACTCGCTGCTCAGTTCAACATTAAGTCTCTCAGATTGATGAATAAACTCCAGGAAATCATTGGTGATTTTTGTGATCGGGATATTGTAAATATCGAGTTCATCACGTTCAATAAAAAACAACAGGAGATCGAAAGGACCTTCAAACTGGTCGAGCTTTATTTGGTAGGTTGTCGTGTTCAAAGAAAATTATGCTGGTTCAAATTCGATGAATAATGCGTAAAGTTAAGGCATCAACAACATGCTTCAATGGTATTGAAACGGGTGTGGATAACACTTTGCTTTCCCAGCCGGTGATCAGTTTGGATCTTACCTTCTTAAAGCATCCCTGATTTCCATCAGTAGTTTTTCCGTTGCAGTTGGGCCGGGAGCCGGAGCCTCTTCTTTTTTCCTGGACATAGAATTCATCGCTTTAATGATTGAAAAAAGAACGAGCGCAATGATGATAAACTTGAGCACCGCAGCCAGGAAATTGCCATACTTTACAACTCCCCACGTGAGCTGGTTGAGATTGTCAACATGTGCTGCCTTCAATGCAGGAGTTAACAGCAGAGGGGTAACAACATCGTCAACGAGAGACGAAACTATCGTACCAAATGCAGTCCCGATAATGACAGCAACTGCAAGATCAATCACATTTCCTTTGTTCACAAAATCTTTGAATTCCTTAATGAAGCCCATAATTATAGATTTAAGTGTTATTGAAAAGGATTATACAGGCAAAATAGAGGTTAATTATTGAAAATCAAAAAGCAGTTAGGGCAATTGTAATAAAATATTTCTCTAACTGCAAAGGACATTGCTTTTTAAACGGCAATTTTACACCGTGAATAAAAATTTAATAGACTGGCTGATATTTTTTGTGTTATCGGTTGTGTGGGGAAGCAGTTTTATTTTGATGAAAATAGGATTGGAAAGCATAACAGCACAGCAAGTCGCCGCCATAAGGATTGCTTCCTCAGGACTGGTGTTGCTTCCTTTGGCTATCCGAAGTTTAAAACAGATACCGGGAAAAAAGCTTTTGATTGTTTTTATCTCTGGGATGCTTGGGAACCTGATACCGGCCTTCCTGTTTTGCAAAGCAGAAGAAGGCATTGACAGTGCCCTGGCAGGCGCCCTGAATTCACTTACACCAATATTTGTAGTGATCATGGGAGCGCTTTTCTTCCGGGTGAAAACATCTCAGAATAAAATTGTTGGAATTGTTATAGCCATAACCGGAAGTTTTTTATTGCTGGTCAGCAAGGAAAATATAAAGGAAGGTCAGCACCTAGGTTTTATTTTGATGATCGTACTCGCAACGATTCTCTATGGATTTAACGTGAACATGGTATATAAATACCTTGCGGATATTAAATCATTGCACATAGTCGCAGTAGCATTGGTTCTCAATGCCATACCGGCAATATTGATTTTGGGCCTCAATGGCTATTTTCATTTGCCCTTCAGCGATAAAAAGGTATTGATGGCAACAGGTGCTGCAATATTATTGGGCGTGATCGGTACAGCCGTTGCAACGATCCTGTTTTACATGCTCATGAAAAGAGCAGGTAGCATTTTTGCAAGCATGGTTACCTATGGTATTCCTTTTATTGCAATTGGATGGGGCATGGTCTACGGTGAGATCTTTGGATGGAGACAGGTTGCCTGTCTATTTGTAATATTGCTTGGTGTGTATTGGGCAAATAAACCTGAAACAAAAAAAATTGTCACGTCTATTCAAGGTTAAGATCCTCCCGCATTTGCCGTGCTGTCTTACTGGATCCGTCATGACTCCACCCCGGGGGCATTAAGAGGTACTTTAACTTGACAAAGAAATTCGTGTTTTTCCGAAGGTCTTTTCCAAGGCTTTGCCACTCGTGAAAAATGATCTTGATGGGGTGATGCGGATCTGCCAAAGGTTTGGTAAGCCCATATTTGACGGGATCCTCTTTTAGTTCATCCTGGAAAGTCCCAAAAAGTTTATCCCAGAGGATGAGGCACATCCCCAGGTTCCTGTCCAGATAACGCACATTGCTGGCATGGTGGACCCTGTGGTGACTTGGACTTACAAAAATCAGCTCAAACCATTTTGGCATTCTTTCAACAGCCTGGGTATGAACAAGTATACCGTAAATCTGGGTAAGGGAATATATGAAAACGATGTCGACGGGCTTAAATCCAGCCAGTGCTAACGGGATAAAATAAACGAAACGGTAAAGCGGTTGAAATACTGATGATCTGAATCCCGTGGTCAGGTTAAACTCTTCGGATGAGTGATGGGTAACATGAACTGCCCAGAACAACCTGCAATGGTGGTCAATTTTATGTTCAAGATAAAAAGCAAGGTCTTCCAAAATGAACAGCAGCAGCCAGTATAGAACCGGGTGTTGTAAATCAAAAAACCTGTATTCATAAAACCATTGAAGGATGATAAAAAGATAAATGGAACGGAACAATAAATCAATTCCGCCATTGAGCACACTCAGGTAAACATTGATTAAGGTGCCTTTGACAGAATAGTAGCGCCTTACCTGGAAATGACTTAAGATCATTTCAGCGACTATCACAACAATGTACAAGGGTGTTGTAATTGCGATCAGGGTCTTTTCATTAAATTCAAAAGGCATACCTGCTCTGATTTTCGAAAAAGCGTGGTGATGAATTAAACAGACATTATTTCCTTGTCTTTTGCTTCGAGGTGTTTATCCACTAGGGATATATAACGGTTGGTCAGATCCTGGATCGCACTTTCAGCATCCTTTGCAGCGTCTTCGCTCAAACCATCCTTCTGTAATTTCTTGATGTGCTCAATCGCATCACGCCTGATGTTGCGGATGGATATTTTTCCGTTTTCCCCCTCACCGTTGCAACGCTTAACCAGTTCCCTCCTTCTTTCTTCTGTTAGTGGAGGCATGAACAGGCGAATGATATTTCCATCATTTTGGGGATTGATCCCGATGTTGCTTGCAATAATGGCCCTTTCGATGGGTTGGAGCATGCTTTTTTCCCACGGTTGAACGGATAGTGTACGGGTATCCAGAACAGAAATATTTGCTATTTGAGAGATAGGCGTGGGAGCACCATAGTATTCAGCCACGATTCCATCAAGAATGTTCGGATTTGCTTTCCCAGCCCTGATCTTAACCAATTCCGCTTCCAGGTGGTTGATGGCCTTTTTCATTGAAGCCTCTGTTTCGGTCTGAATTTTCATTAGGTCTTCTGTCATGGGAAAAAAATTGATTTGCAGGCAAAACTAAAGAAAAGAATTGCAGAAAAAAACCCGGATGTCCCGGGTCAATTTTAAAGAGTTGTTAAGTCCATTTATTCCGACTCTACAATTTCTGAGCTAAGCTTAAGGATCTTATGTGATTTAATGATCTTACCGGGAGCATCGCTGCCTTCAGCAATTTTAGCCTTCGGCCTGTTGTAATATAAAATAGCGATGAGCAGCAGGGCTGCAAGGATCGAAATCCCGATAACAACAGTAGTGCCCATGTCGCGCATAAAGTACGCCATTACAATGAAACAAACATTAACTGTAACGCAACTGAATGTTACCATCCTGTGCGAAAAACCAAGATCAAGTAAAGAATGGTGAACATGATTCCTGTCAGGACTGAAAGGGGAACGCCTGTCAATGATCCGGAGCGCAAAAACCCGCAGCGTGTCGAACAAAGGAACAATCAGGATTGCAAATCCAATCGCGGGCGCCGCTTTAAAATGCAGGATAGCAGCCGGGTTGCTTGCGAAGTTGATAAACTTAATGACCAGGATGGAATTGATCAGCCCGATCAGAAGCGAACCGGTGTCTCCCATAAAAATTTTCGCAGGAGAAAAGTTGTATATCAGGAATGCTATCAGGCTACCGGATAATGAAAACGCCATTACTGCGTACATCATTTCCCCAATATAAAAAAAGTAACTTCCAAATATCAATGTGGTCAATAAACCAAGACTACCTGCAAGCCCATCAACACCGTCGATCAAATTAAAGGAATTGATGACGACGATGATGGTGAACAGGGTTAACACAACATCTGCAAAATGAGGGATCTCGTTTATTCCAAGGAAACCATGCATATTCGAAATTTGCACACCCCCAAATTTGATCACGATTCCTGCAGCGATGAGCTGGCCCAGGAATTTTTTTGCGGCTGAAAGGATCAGTACATCATCTTTAAGACCTAAGAAAAAGATAACAATTGCGGCGGCTGCAAAATATTGTAACTGGTGAACTGCGTTTTCGGGAACACCCATCAATGTGGCCAATATAAACCCGGCAAATATCCCCAGTCCACCAAGAGTAGGGATCACAATTTTGTGGATCTTTCTCTCATCTGGTTCGTCGTATAACTTTTTGTCCCGGGCTACCTGTATAATTATTGGAATTGCAAAAAATGTAATTAGAAATGCTAATGCTCCGCTCAGTAAAATATTGTCCATGCCAGCGATATTAAATATTCATTTAATAATAAAAAATTCTTCAAAAGATTCAAATAGGGGCATCGATAGTTGTCTTCCTATTTCAAAGATTCAACATATGGAAATTATGTTGCTTCTAAAATTTTTTTAGGGGGGATTTCCTGTTAGGCCGGCTTCTCAAAATTGGGCTACAAAATAGGAATATTTTCCAGAATATCCAGCATTTCCGGGCATTATCTTCATATTATTTTTTGCTTTGAAAGTCTACCCGAATTAAATTAGGTTTGCACCTCAGAAAAATTTCAATATGCATAGTTTAAAGGACATCTCTTCCCAGGTCAGGCGGGATATTGTCAGGATGGTCCATGGGGTTCAAAGTGGCCACCCGGGCGGATCATTGGGTTGTACAGAATTTCTTACTGCTTTGTATTTTAAGGTGATGAAACACGATCCGGGTTTTAAAATGGATGGAATAGGAGAAGATGTTTTTTTCCTGAGCAATGGCCATATTTCCCCCGTATTTTATAGTGTACTGGCCAGGAGCGGATATTTCCCTTTGAATGAGCTCGGGACCTTCAGAAAATTGAACAGCAGGTTGCAGGGACACCCCACCACTCACGAGCATTTGCCAGGCGTAAGGATGTCCAGTGGTTCGCTCGGCCAGGGGCTAAGTGTGGCGATTGGTGCGGCTCTGGCAAAAAAACAAAATAGCGATTCAAATATTGTTTACTCCCTGCATGGGGATGGCGAGCTGGATGAGGGACAGAACTGGGAAGCGATCATGTTCGCAGCACACAAAAAGGTCGATAATTTAATTGCAACAATTGACTGGAATGGTCAGCAAATTGACGGGCCTACCGACAAAATCATGGGGCTGGGTGATCTGGCCAAAAAATTCGATGCCTTTGGCTGGTCAATCATTCATCTTCCAAATGGTAATGACATCGACCAGGTTCTAAACGCTTTTGACCAGGCTAAAAAACTTGTAGGGCTGGGTAAACCCATTGTAATATTGATGAAAACAGAAATGGGCAAAGGGATAGATTTTATGCAAGGAAGCCATGAGTGGCACGGCATAGCCCCCAATGATGAACAGCTTCAAAAGGCGTTGGCTCAGGTTCCAGAAACATTGGGTGATTATTGAAAGTCAGGTTCCGCGTAACTCGAATGTTTGTTTTGAGGCTTTATATGCAGGAAACCAGGATGCAAAAAATGCGATCACTATAGCGGTGAAGGTTACAAGAAGGAAATCCACTGGCTGAAGTTTCACCGGGAAATAGTCAATCAAAAAGGATCCTCCCTCAAGCTTAACGAATTTGAACTTTTGTTGAAGAATGCAAACCAGGGTGGCAAGGATTATCCCGATTGCTGCGCCGATTCCTCCCAATAACAACCCTTCCGTCAAAAATATTTTCAGTATACGCTTCTCATCAGCTCCCATACTTTGCATTACGCTGATGTCTTTCTTTTTTTCCAGGACAAGCATGATGAGGGCGCTGATCATATTGAATGCTGCAATGATAAGGATCAATGTAAGGATGCAGTAAATGGCCCATTTTTCAAGCTTCATGGTATTGTACAGGCTGATATTTTGCTCATATTTTGTTTGAACCCTGTAACCTGCGCCCAATAAATCCGATAGCTGTTTTTGCATTGCTGACAGGTCGGTATTGTCGTCAAGCCGGATTTCTGCCGCGCTGTATTCGTCAGGATTGAATCCCATCTGCTGTTTTACAAAGTCAATGTTGGTAATGGAATATTTATTGTCGAAATCCTGCTGTATTGCAAACACACCGGTGGCCCTTGCATTGCCTTCGCTTAGGGATTGCCAGGCATCACTTATTGAAGCCAGCCCTTTTTTAGGAAGGATCAGCGTAAGTTGTGAAGCAGGTAATGCTCCTTCAACATTTACGCCTGCAGCATTTTGAATACCCGATCCTACAACCAAACCTGGCTCGTCCAGGGTGCCTGTATTGAATTTACCTTCAACAATTCTTTCACTGACCCGGGTCACTTTTGTATAATTAGCGTCTACGCCTTTGAGATATACGACTGTTTGTAAATCTTCATTTTTGAGAAGGGCCTTGTCTTCAGCAACCAATGAAACAGCCATCACTCCAGGCTGTTGATTCAGGCTCTGAAGTTTTGTACCACTGAGGATAAAGGTTTTACCCTCCGACGGCACAACCTTAATGTCTGTATAGAAGGAGGCATAGAGTGACTTTACCAGGTCTTCAAATCCATTGAAAACACTGAGCACCAGGATCTGGCAGCAGGTAGCGAAGGCAATAACACTTACAGTAATCCATGCAATGATATTGATGGCATTGGCGCTTTTTTTCGCTCTAAAGTATCTCCAGGCAAAAATGAAATTCAAAGTTGGAATTTTTGTAGCCTTTGCTACGGGTGTGAGTTACTTTTCTTCATTGTGCTTTTCATCATCATTCTTTTTTATTTTGTTGAAAAGCTCTTCCATTTTAAAAACATAGTCAAGCGTATCGTCAATGAAAAATTTTAATTCAGGGACTATTCTTAATTGGTGACGGACCGAAGTGCCAAGGTCTTTTCTGATTTCCTTCGTTTTTTCCTCGACCTTGCTAAGCACCAAAGCCGGATCTTTTACCTGGAACAGGCTGAGATAAATCCTTGCTTCATACAGGTCAGGTGTGATCTTCACGGAAGAAATGGAAACCATTCCTCCATTCATCATGTTTAAACCCATTTTTAAAAAAATATGATTCAGTTCTTCGTTGATCAATCCAGCTACCTGTTTTTGCCTTTTGGTCTCAGTCATCATTCCTGCCTTTAATGCATGTAAAAATAATCAGTTTGTTACAGTTTGAACCATAAAGATGGTTAAGGCTGCCCATTAAAATAAAAAAGGAGAATGAAAAATCATTCTCCAAAATATTTAATGCTGATTTGATTTATTTAACCCCGCCCATTTTTGCTTCAATGCTAAGGGTAGCATGTGGTACTGCACGCAATCTTGCTTTGTCGATCAAACGGCCTGTGATGCGGCAAATGCCATAAGTCTTATTTTCAATGCGCATTAAGGCTTTTTCAAGATGATCGATAAAAGTAATCTGGCGGCTGGCCATCTGGCTAAGCTGTTCTCTTTCCATGCTCAGGCTTCCGTCTTCCATGGTCATGTAGCGGTTATCAGTTTCATCACCGCCCATATCATCCTTGCGGGTTATGAGCCCGTGTAAATAGGACAATTCTTTTTTAGCAGCTTCCAGCTTGCGAAGAATCAGTTCTTTGAATTCGGTCAGTTCAGAATCACTGTAGCGTTGTGTTGGAGCGCCAGGATCTGTTCCCGCCTTATCCAATACCGACTTGGTAAATTCCGGTTGATATTTACGAATAGTTTTGGTAGAGATTTTAGGTAAAACAACCGGTTTCGGAGGCATTACCTTAATGTCTTTGGCCTTAACTTCTTTTGTTGCCTTTGGAACGGGCTTTGCTTTTGTATCTGGTTTAATGATTGCTTTTTTTGCCTGATCTTTATTCATTTTTCCTTGTGTCCCTTTTGTTACTGCGGGAGTTGATTTGCCTGGTTTAACAGCGTGCAGCACCTTATTGTTCGCAACTGCCTTTTTTACTATCGCCTTTTTTGATGTTTGCTTCAATGCGGATTTAACCACTGGCTTGGCCTGTTTTGAGACGGGCTTTTTTGCAGCTGGTTTTTTATCAGCTTTTTTGGCGGATGCAACCTTAGGGTGTTTTACCACGGATTTAACCTGCCTGGCTTTGTTGCCTGCGGAATGTGCAGATTTTGCGGCTGGTTTTGCCGTTTTTACTTTTGTTGACATACTAGAGTCCAGTTTTATATACGTTCACTTGATAATTTCTTCATTGACCTCAACCTCAGTACCGCCGTTGATTTGAGTGGTAAATTCGAGAGAATCCGCTAAAATTTCGCGGCAAATATAATCTTTAAATTGATTTATGGATGTTGTGAGCTTATCATTTTGAGAAAGGGTCACAATTATCCGGTCTGTTACTTCAAAACCCTTGTCTTTACGGATGTTTTGGATCCGGTTCACCAATTCCCTGGCATCGCCTTCCTTCTTTAGGGCTTCTGTAATTGAAATATCCAGCGCAACTGTTAAACTGCCTTTTGAAGCAACTTCAAACCCGGGTATGTCATCTGTGAAAATTTCTATATCCTCACTGGTAATCAGGATCGGAGCCTCTCCTGTGGCTTCGTGACCAGGATTCAGGAGGTATTCCGAGCTCTCAATTCTTTCAATGATCTCGTTATTGAACCCCATGATGATTTCACTCGCCCATTTCATTTTGGCTCCCAGCCTTTTGCCCAGGGATTTGAAATTTGCCTTGGCCTTCTTCCTGATGAAATTGTTGCCGGCGCTGAGAATTTCTATTTCCTTAATATTCGTTTCAGCCTTGATGATGTCCTCTACCGATCTTATCCTTTGCACCATTGCCTCATCCAGGGCAGGGATCAAAACTTTTTGCAACGGCTGACGGACTTTGATGTTTACCTTTTTGCGCAAAGACAAAATCAGTGAAGAGGCGTCCTGTGCCAGCTGCATTCTTCTTTCCAGGTCGGTATCGATGAAAGATGCATTCGAAGTTGGAAAATCTGAATGGTGTACTGAATCAGCATTCACTCTTTTTGTGACTAAGTTCAGGTTCAGGAATAGCCAATCTGCAAAGAATGGTGCAATCGGAGCAATCAGCATGCTCAATTTCTCAAGGCATTCGTATAAGGTCTGGTAAGCGCAAATCTTATCGTGCTCATATTCTCCTTTCCAAAAACGACGCCGGCATAACCGAACATACCAGTTGCTCAAATGTTCATCAACAAAAGTTTCCAACGCCCGCCCGGCCTGTGTTGGCTCGTAATTGTCCAAATTCCGGGTCACATTTTCAACCAGGGAATTCAGGGAGGATAAGATCCATTTGTCCAGTTCGGGCCTGTCTTTTATATCAACGAATTTTTCAGAAAAGTCAAATTCATCCACATTCGCATAAAGTGCGAAGAACTGGTACGTATTGTAGAGCGTTCCAAAGAATTTTCGTTGTACTTCCCTGATGCCTTCGATATCGAACCTGAGGCTATCCCAGGGAGAGGCATTGGTGACCAGGTACCAGCGGGTGGCGTCTGCCCCAAATTTTTCAATTGTATCAAAAGGGTCAATGACATTGCCAAGGCGTTTGCTCATTTTATTTCCGTTCTTGTCCAGGACAAGCCCGTTTGACACGACCGTTTTGTAAGCAACACTATCGAAGAGCAGGGCTGATAAAACATGTAAAGTATAAAACCATCCTCTTGTCTGGTCCACACCTTCAGCAATGAAATCTGCTGGAAAATTTTGTTCAAACACTTCCTTATTTTCAAAAGGAAAATGCCATTGGGCGTAAGGCATGGCGCCACTGTCGAACCAGACATCCACGAGGTCCGGGATACGGTTCATTGGCTTTCCATCTGAACTTACCAGGATAATTTCATCAACATAAGGCTTGTGCAGGTCAAGGATCCCGTCGTGGAAATAATTCTTATTGACATGTTCGCCCAGGGTATTCGCAGCTTTTTTTATTTCAGCGTTCAATTCCCCAATAGATCCGATACATTTCTCTTCACTTCCGTCTTCCGTTCGCCATATCGGTAAGGGTGTTCCCCAAAAGCGACTCCTGCTCAGGTTCCAGTCCACCATATTCTCAAGCCAGTTTCCAAACCGGCCTGTTCCGGTTGCAGCAGGTTTCCAGTTGATGGTCTTGTTCAGTTCGATCATCCGGTCCTTTTTGGCTGTGGTCCTGATGAACCATGCATCCAAAGGATAATAGATCACGGGTTTATCAGTCCTCCAGCAATGGGGATAGCTGTGTTCGTATTTTTCGATCTTAAAAGCCCTGTTTTCCTTTTTTAATTTGACGGCGATATCAACATTGACATCCACATACCCCTTTTCATCCTTGTAATCTTTTACATACCTGTTGCTGAATTCGCCCGTTCCTTCAATAAATTTGCCTTCTCTATCCACCAGGGTGAGGATACCGAGGTTGTTTTTTTTGCCTGCTTTAAAATCATCTGCACCAAATGCCGGGGCAGTATGCACGATGCCGGTACCATCTTCGGTAGTAACGAAATCACCTGTAACCACCCTGAAAGGCTCAGCCCCTGGTGTTGTTTCACGGATCTTTTCCAGGCTGTTTGACTCAAATGGAAGGAGTTGTTCATACTCCACACCTGAAATTTTCTTTCCCTTGAATTCAGCCACAATTTTCCAGGGAACATGCTTATCTGAAGGTGAATAGCTTTCGAAATTTCCATTTTCAGTTTCGGGGCTAAAATACCGTGAAACCAAAGCTTTTGCGAGAATAACGTTTATTAAAACGTGGGTATAAGGATTAAAGGTTTTCACCAATACATAATCAATTTCAGGTCCCACCGTCAGCCCCAGGTTAGAAGGCAATGTCCAGGGAGTTGTTGTCCATGCCATAAAAAAAACTTCCTCACTGCCAGCCAGATCGAACAGGAACTTCGAGGGGGGTGAATTTTTTGCCCTGAACATGGCAACTATGGTTGTATCCTTAACATCTTTATATGTGCCAGGCTGGTTGAGTTCATGGGAGCTAAGCCCTGTACCGGCAGCAGGAGAGTAGGGTTGTATGCTTACATCCTCATACAACAATCCTTTCTTATACAGTTCGCTGAGGCACCACCAAAGCGATTCAATGTAATTATTTTCAAATGTTACATAAGGATGGTCAAGGTCAACCCAGTATCCAATTTTTTTTGTGAGGTCATCCCATTTGTCCTTGTATTTCAGTACTTCCCTGCGACAGGTAGCATTATATTCCTCAACAGATATTTTTTTGCCGATATCTTCTTTCGTAATTCCCAGTAATTTTTCAACTCCCAGTTCTACAGGAAGGCCATGGGTATCCCAGCCACCTTTCCGGTTCACCTGGAAGCCTCGCATGGTTTTGTACCTGCAGACAAGATCTTTCAACGTGCGGCTGATAACATGGTGAATACCAGGCATTCCATTTGCACTTGGCGGGCCTTCATAAAAAACAAATGGTTTGTTTCCCTGCCTAATCTGGATGCTTTTTTCAAATGTATGGTCGCTTTCCCATTTTTTAAGCAGTTCTTCCCCGATGGAAGACAGATTCAATTGCTGGTATTCTTTATATTTTGAAAACATGGCTTTTATTGGCTCCCGACCTTCAAAAATGGGTATTTCCTTGAAAAAATTGGGCAAAGTTAGGCAAATTAGGGTTCAGTTAGATGATACAATGTTTAACGTTTACTAAATTCCAAGCCTAAGGAGAAATAATTGTTAGCAGGTGATTGCTCTGAGTTATGAGATTCTTGGGGTATCGTGCAGACATTACTGGCATAATTTTCGCAGACAATTGGATACGTTTGTAAAAACGTTTCTGTGAAGAACCCCCGGGTACCACGTTAAGGCGAATGCTGAATCCTCAAATAACCGCCTGTTATAGCCCGCATTGGTTTGTTCCGTTTTAAAATTTTCGATGTCTTCTGTCCCAAAACCATGTGATCCTTAAAAAGCTGGTCCTTTATTCAATGAAAGATTTTTTGCAGTGATTGCAAAAATTTACACCGTAAAGTTCAGGTAACACTTGCACTAAAGGCAGTTCAATTTTGAGTTGCCTTTTTTGTTACCGGTATTGCTTACAGTGATTTAAGAAATGTTATAAGGGCCTTTCTGTCTGCAAGGGTCAGTTCCGCAAAATCATTTTTGCTGGCTTCTGCCTCTCCTCCGTGCCAAAGGATAGCTTCTTCCAGCGTTCTGGCCCGGCCATCGTGTAAATAAAAAGGCGTTCCATTGGTTCTTTCAAACAGTCCGACTCCCCAAAGTGCCGGCGTTTTCCATTCATTTCCCTCGGCAAGGAAATCGGGCCGGTTATCAGCAAGTCCAACACCCATGTCGTGAAGAAGCAGGTCTGTATAGGGATGGATCCGCTGGTTACTTATTGGTTTCAGGGTAACATCAACTCCGGTTTGCATTGTAGGAATGTGACAGCCTGAGCAATTTAATTGTTTAAATAACTGTTCACCTTTTACTATGGTCGGATTGGTAACATTTCTTCTTGCAGGAACAGCCAGTGTTTTTATATAAAACGCAGCTGCATTCAATATGTGATTTGGCAATTCAGGGTCATCCTTGATGGTATCGTCCTGGCTTTGGCCAAAAGTGCTTTCTTTAGGAAATACATAACTGGTTATTCCTATATCCTGGTTGTAAGCGCCGGCAACCTGTGTTAAAATTGTAGCCGTATTTGCTTTCATTCCAAACCTGCCCAGCATTGTTTTTCCGAGGTAGGCATCCCACACATAATTTGCCTTTCCGGAAATGCCATTACCATCACGATCGTTTTCGTCTGCATTTGCTAAAATGGAATTCTCAGGAATGTTCTCTAATAATCCCAATCCAAAAAAAGGTGGTGCCATGCGTGGGCTGGTCATTGTAGCAGATGGAAGCAGGATATAAGGATTCGACAAAGCATAAGTGGGTCTTCTGAGCCTTGCTGTTTCACCATCAGGGAAAGTGAAGGATTCTTCAACATAAGAGATCAGAATTTTAGCCTCTGCCTGTTTTCCAAAAGCGGTAAGATCCTGCAATTGACCTCCGAATCCGGGAACAGGCACCGGGCCTCCATGGATGTCAGTACCGGGAAGGCTCAAACGAATCAACAGGGAGGAATTGACCTGGCCGGCTGTAGGGTTTCCTTTACCATCATTGTGATGGCAGCTTGTACAACCTATGTTGCTATATACCGGCCCCAGGCCACTATTCACCGGTGCTGGTGCGGTGACAAACGTTTGTTCAACAGCAGGGTCTCCCAATGCATGCACTCTTGAATCATTTTCAGAAAGGCCTTCCATTTCATGTCCAAATGCTCCGGCTGTCTCATCAAAAACAGTTGAAATGCCGCCGGACAGGCGTGGGTCGTAATCGTTTTCCTGTAAGGTACCTGGCTTACGGCACATTAAAATTGTCACCGGTAAACATAAGACCAAAAAAACGATGTAAACTTTTCTTACCCGCATTAATAAAGCTTCGGTATCAGTCAGTAATATTTGTAACAATGAAATTTCTCAGATCCCCATCAAGGATTGCAGCAAGTGCGTTGATGGAATTCATTACATTCTGGCATTGGATCCGCTGATCTTTAATGGCCCGTTCATACGGAACCGTTATATTGTCAAATGATGCAATGGCAGCTTCAAATTTTTGCCTGATGGATTTGTCAAGGTTAATATTTTTTTCAACAACCAGGTCGTTCATCCCCTTACCGTCTTCATTGTATTTTCCGAGGTAAACATTGTAGGCTCCTGTAATGTTATTTTTAAAATCTGTGATTGAATTTCCGCTGAATGGTGATTCAACCAGCAATGCACCCGCCGAAGGGTCTATAGCAGCTTCTGTAAACGGATCTTTCATTTTGCCGTTGGCCACTTCATCACAAATGCCCAGGAAGCCTTCCAGCAAAACAATGAATGCAGATTGCTTTGTTGTGAACTCACTGCTACCATTACCCGCTTTTATTACCTGGTCTGCATAATTCCCCCCGGTCGCAGACCAACTCTCAAACAATTGAACTGCCTGTTTTTTGAGCGCTTCAGTAAGACTTAAAATGTATTTTTTCTTCCGCGGGTCGGCATTAAGATCTGTTGCAGTTTGAGGTTTTGTGCTGGTTCCCCATAATATATATTCGATCGGGTGATAACCCTTTAATGCACGGTTTGAAAGCCCTTCAATGTCCGAAACCTCCAGGTTATTGGAATTATCTCCAAGCAATGCATCAAGGTCAACAAAATTTACAGGCCATGTATCTGTTTCCGGATCATGCTCATCCTTATCCACCGGGCCAAATAAAAATCCTTCACACTTTTCCCAGGTAGAACGCAGATCCTTCCAGGCGTTTTTTGCATTTTCAAGATTGGCTTCGGTTGTATTGTTGTCAAGTTCAATCACTCTTGAATTGAGTGCAACAGCCCTGGATTTTAAATCAGCATAAGAAGGTAAAGCTACCTTGGCTACAAAATCGGTCAATACATCCGATTCTAAAGTTTTAAAATCCACCGGGGGCGTTACAATAACATTGGTTGGATGGTCTTCTTTTTTACAGCTGGACAATAAAAGGGTGAAGAGTAACCCCGGGATAATAAGTGATTTCACAGTTATAATTTTATTTGTAATTGATCCTGGATTATTTCAGTTCTTAGTTCCTGTAATGGCTGTTCAGCAGGGCCGTTCAGAACTTTACCATCGTGGTCGAATTTGCTGCCGTGCAGAGTACATAAATAGCCGCTGCCCGTTGGCGTTAGCTGGTTCGAAAAATGTGTACATCTTAATAGCAGCGCTTTATAATTGGCCCCGGATTTTTCTATGGCAATTTCGTACGGATATTTTTTGGGACTGATGATCTGCAAATTTTTTTCGGCAAACATCGTTAGTGGAACCGTCACAGTGTTATTGGTAACATCCGGCTTAAAAACGACCTTTGATCCTGCGGGACTGCATCCAGCCAGGTCTGCAAGCGCAACCCCTGAAGCTCCCAAAAGGCATATCCTGCAGGTGTTTTTTATGAAATCCCTTCTTTCCATCATTAAAATGAGTACCCTATTCCCAGGTTAAAAAAGGTGTTGTTTTGTTTGTACGGAATCCTGTTTGGTCCGGGGTTGATGACAAGCGTTGGATTCTCATCGCCGGTATGCAGTAATCTTACGTCTGTTTTGATCACAACATTCTTAATGGGCAGATAAGCAAAGCCCAAAACAACGTGCTGCTGTTTTAGTGTTCCGTCATAGATGGCATTCGAAGGAATTTTTGAATTAAGATCAAATGATTCGTACCTCCCGAAAATATTTAATTTCTGTTCTTTGGCCTTCCTGCTGTTCTGCAAAATGTTATAAGCCAGTTCAACATAAGTTCCAAACATGTTTTTGCTGACATTATTTGCATAAGCTTTGTTGATATCTGCGGCTCCGGGGAAGCTGATGATCGTTCCAAGCGCCTTTGCGCTCCATCCATTATTTTCCCACCTGATGTTTGCCTCACCCAGGTAAAGCGCCTCGCCAAAAAACCCGGATTGCAATTCAAGGCTGTCGCTCTCACTATTGTTCAGACCATTGGTGCCGCCGGCATAACCCGAAACCTGAAAAATGAAATCCTTATAATAGTATTGAAGTGCTGCTGTGATGGCCATGTTATTTGCGGAAGCCTCGCGTCCTTCAAACCTTCCTTCCCTTAAACCGGTTCCATGCTCAAAATTTGAAGAATTCAATCCATTCAATACCGCAATGCTATAATGAATGGGTGTTTTCGCTCCTCTTCCATAAAAACCAATACCCAGCTCTCTCCACGTGGAAGGGATCACCAGTTGTTCAACCATTGGCCTTTCTACTCCATTGAACTGAACAGGTAAATGGTTTTCGTTGATGATGCCTATTCGTGGAATGAACAGCCCTGCAGTAAAATAATTTGTTGAATTCAGGTTGAATTTTAGGTACGCCTGTTCAAGTGCAAGTTCACCTCCATCCGCGTCTACTTTGGCATCTTCGACCTCCAGCTCTGAAAAAAATGAAATTTTTGAGTTGAATTGATGACCTACAAAAACAATAACCCGGTCCAGGTTCATGCTGGATTTCTTTTCATTAAAATCCCTCTGGAAAAAGGCGCTTCCATAACCAGAGATGAAAGTTTTTGATTTAGTATTCCCTTTGCTCAATGAATCTTCATTGGCCAGTTCTTCAGGAACAGGATGCTGTGCTTTTGTATTCAGGGCAGCTAGTAATAGTACAGGAAGTATATATTTTCTCATGGCACAAAGGTGCGTGTGCATAAGATTGCTCACTTTCAGAATTGGGAAAAACGTTTATAGAATCGGGAAATAAGGTGAGAAAATGAGAGTACTACCTCAGTAACAACTCGCATGGCTTTATACCGGTATGTTTCTTAAAGGCCGTTGAAAAATGTGAAATGGAAGAATAACCCAACAGCAATGACACTTCGGTTACGCTTAATCCTTTTTCATATAATAAATATTTAGCGTGTTCCATCCTTTGACTTTGGTAAAAATCAAAAATGGTTGTACCAAACATTTCTTTAAAACCTTTCTTGAGGTAACATTCGTTGATCGCGACTTTTCGGCTCAAAGCCTTAATGGTTAACGGTTCTCCGATATGCTGCAGCAATACTTCCCTGGCTTTGATGATCTTTTCCCTGTCGGCCTCGTTAGCAAGGAATTTGCAGGCAAACGATTCTTCTTTATCACCCAGCATACAATCCATACTGTACAAAAGCAGGATCTGTGTTTGGGCATTGATAAATATATTTTCGAGCGTATCTGTATAGCTGTGATTCAGTAGGGCTTCTATGGTCATTCTTGTTTTGCCACAGAGCGGTAATGATTTTGAAAACGAAGAGACATGTGTAAAAGCAAGCACATCGTCTGAAAGATTGGTCTGTTTTTTTCCTTTGAGGAATTGGGTAAGATAGGAAGGCTTAAAATTAAAGCTCAGGACATCGATGCTTTCCACTTTTTCATCGCAAGTTCTGGAAGTATTGGTTTTACAGCAATCACATTCTGAGGGTAATTGGTTGCAATAAATATTCCCGGCTATGCAAAATCTGAGCTCGAGGTAATTTTGATCCGGATTATTTTTTTCAAAATGGTAAACCAGCATACCTGTATCCTCAATGTTCCACTGGTGTTGTTTTCGGTACCGCTTGATGGAATAATGCACCGATCCGGGAACAACCCTGGTCGTTTCCAGCAACATTTCAGTTTGTCCTATGATTCCATCCCTGTGTGCGATGGATATTATGTCAGCCGGCTGATGCATTGAAAAAAATGAATGCAAATATACACCGCAAATGCCTAACCTGAACAGCGATTTGATTCATTTTTCCAGGTGATCCCCGCATTGTGAAAAGCAGAGTGCCGGACAAAAATTTTCAGGCGTTTTTTTTGTCCATAAATGTGGAGATCTAACCATAAAATCTCAATAAAATTTAGCCATTCAGATTGAGCCCAAACCCCTGATTTTCCTTATATTTGCAGGAATGTCCAATTTGATAATAAAAGAGCTTTTTTCCCAATTATGAGTATTGAAATTGAAGAAAAAATCATTGCTGCCGGCAATGGTTATGGAGCAGATAGTATCCAGGTATTAGAGGGTTTGGAAGCGGTCCGAAAAAGGCCCGCCATGTATATCGGAGATATCGGAGTTAAGGGGTTACACCACCTGGTTTATGAAGTAGTGGATAATTCAATTGATGAAGCCCTTGCAGGGTATTGTAAAAACATCCATGTTACCATCCATGAGGACAATTCAATTACGGTTGATGACGACGGGCGGGGTATCCCTACAGGTTTGCACACAAAAGAAAACAGGAGCGCCCTCGAAGTTGCATTAACAGTTTTGCATGCAGGCGGTAAGTTCGATAAAGGTTCATATAAGGTTAGTGGAGGGTTGCATGGAGTAGGTGTTAGCTGCGTAAATGCACTCAGTATCAAACTTCATGTTACAGTTAACCGTGAAGGGAAAATATTTGAACAGGAATACCAGACGGGAGTACCCAAATATTCAGTTCGTGCCATAGGGCCATCCGGTACAACAGGAACGCGGATACGCTTTTGGCCTGATCCGGACATTTTCTCTGTAACAACTTATAACAGGGAAATACTTGAAGGCCGTTTGAGGGAACTTGCATTCCTTAACAAAAGGATTACGATTACCATATCCGACCTGAGAGATAAAAATGAAGCAGGCGAATCTTATTCCAAAACATTTTATAGCGAAGGCGGGATTGTTGAGTTTGTAGAAATGCTTGATAAAAATGCCAACCGCCAGCCCCTTTTACCAACAATAATTTATTGTGACGGCAGGGATGAAGCAAGCAATGTTATGGTAGAGGTGGCAATGATTTACAATACGAGCTACCAGGAACACCTTTTCAGTTATGTGAACAACATCAATACAATTGAAGGTGGAACTCATGTAGCCGGATTCAGAAGGTCCATTACAAGAGTATTCAAGAGCTATGGTGAAAAGGAAGGAATGTTTGAAAAGGCCAAAGTTGAAATTGAAGGAGATGATTTCAGGGAAGGGCTTAGTGCCATCATATCGGTAAAAGTTCCGGAACCACAGTTTGAAGGACAAACAAAAACCAAGCTGGGAAACAGCGAAGTAATGGGCGTTGTGGATACCACGCTCAGCCGTGTGCTTGTTGCATACCTGGAAGAAAATCCAAAGGATGCAAAAACAATCATTCAGAAAGTAATACTGGCTGCACAGGCAAGAGCAGCTGCAAAGAAGGCCAGGGAAATGGTGCAAAGAAAAAGTGTGCTTACCGGTGGAGGTTTACCGGGAAAGCTGGCTGACTGTTCAGATAAAGATCCTGAAAAATGCGAGCTATACCTGGTGGAAGGAGATTCGGCTGGCGGAACTGCAAAGCAGGGAAGGGACAGGAGTTTCCAGGCCATCCTGCCTTTGCGTGGTAAGATACTGAACGTTGAGAAAGCCATGGAACATAAGATCTATGATAATGAAGAAATCAGGAACATGTTCACAGCACTTGGCGTAAAGATTGGTACTCCGGAGGATCCAAAAGCCCTTGACCTGAGTAAACTTCGCTATCATAAGTTAATCATCATGACAGATGCTGATGTGGACGGAAGTCACATAGCCACACTCATCCTCACTTTCATTTTCAGATACATGAAAGAGTTGGTTGAACAGGGATATGTATACATTGCCCAACCTCCGTTGTACCTGGTCAAAAAAGGCAAGGAACAGGATTATGCATGGACTGATGAGGAACGCAAAGGTCTTGTTGTCAAATTTGCCCAGGGGAAAGAAGATACCGTCAATATACAACGCTATAAAGGTTTGGGTGAGATGAACGCTGAACAATTGTGGGAGACAACGATGAATCCTTTGACCAGAACGTTAAAACAAGTGACCCTTGAAAGCTCCGCAGAAGCAGACCGCGTTTTCAGTATGCTGATGGGTGATGAAGTTCCACCCAGGAGGGAATTTATTGAGACTCATGCCAAGTATGCTAAAATTGATGCATAGGTTTAAGTTTTTTTGGAAACCCAAAAATTTCAGTAGCTTGTAGCGGTAACGATCACCTTCAAAAGTTTAATAACGATAAATACCCAAAAAAATGTCTAAGATGTTAACAGCGTATTGCATGAAAACAAAAGAAAAAAATGTTCCACTCCAGGACGCAGTCATAACCAAAACAGCAAGAGGTGGCTATATGGCCCAGGGACACGATGGTAAGGGTAATAAAATGACTACCATGTTATCAGAAGCTGCAGCATTGGAGGCTGTAAAAAATGGTGTAGCTAAAAAAGCCTGGGATTAATCAGGGCCAATCAATTTTAGTTAGGCTTTTTCTATTCAAAATTATTTGCATTGTGCAACCTTAACCGGAACGGCATAATGCATTTTTTTTTGCTGCTAACCACTCCTCAAAAAATTGAATTCCTATTGTAAATAATCAGCTTTGAGCCGGTGAAGTATTGTTAACAGATGCCTTCATCTTTTCCAGGAAGGAATAAAGTTCATTCATGTTACTGATCTTTTCTACGATCAGGATCCCATGTTTACCAACCTGTTTTAATTTGGCTTTATTGGTACCCCTTTGAATGAACTGAAGAATGCCATTAAATGTCTCACTTTGAAAATAGGGGGATTCAGGGTTGCTTACAAAAAAGCATTTCAGGGTTTCCTCTTTTAAAAATATTTTTTCAAATCCCATGTCTACAGCAATTTTTCGGCACCTGACCGTTGTAAAAAGGTCTTCAACCTGGTTTGGAACAGGTCCGAAACGGTCTGCAAGTTCATCATGAAATGCTCTTAGTTCTTCTTCATTCTCACAATTGTCCAACCTGCCATATAAGCTTAGCCTTTCTGTGATGCTTTCAACATATTCATCAGGGATCAGCACTTCAAAATCAGTGTCGATGGAGCAATCCGCTACAAAATCATCCTGTTTCCTGATCTCTTCCCTGAACAATTCCTTGAAGTCCTGCCGTTTCAATTCCCTGATGGCCTCATCAAGAATTTTCTGGTACATTTCAAAGCCGATCTCTGCAATGAAACCGCTTTGCTCACCACCAAGCAAATTTCCTGCGCCGCGGATATCGAGGTCCCTCATTGCTATCTGGAAACCACTTCCCAGGTCGCTGTACAATTCCAGGGTTTGCAAGCGTTTACGGCTGTCCGTAGGCAAGGTGCTCATAGGCGGTGCGAAAAGGTAACAAAACGCCTTTTTATTGCTTCTTCCAACTCTTCCGCGGAGTTGGTGGAGGTCACTCAATCCAAACTGGTGCGCATTGTTAACGATGATGGTGTTCACATTTGGAATATCAACCCCGCTTTCAACAATGTTGGTGCTTACAAGCACATCGTATTTCTTATCCATGAAGTCAAGTATGGTGTCTTCCAGTTTATCTCCATCCATTTGCCCGTGAGCATAAGCAATGCTCAGGTCCGGGCACAAACCCTGGATGAGCGAAGCCATTTCAGGCAGGCTGTTAACCCTGTTGTGAATAAAGAATACCTGTCCACCCCGTTCGGTTTCATAATAAACGATATCCCGGATGTTTTCTTCATTGAATACCTGGACTTCCGTTTGGATTGGCTGCCTGTTGGGCGGAGGAGTATTGATGATGCTAAGATCCCTTGCACCCATCAGGCTGAATTGCAATGTCCTTGGAATAGGCGTTGCCGTTAGCGTAAGTGAATCAACTGTTGTTCTTAATTGTTTTAGTTTTTCCTTGGAGGCTACGCCAAATTTCTGCTCCTCATCAATGACTATAACCCCCAGGTCTTTGAACCTGACTTCCTTACCCAATAATGCGTGAGTGCCAATGATGATGTCAATCTTTCCTTCTGCCAATTGTAATAGCGTTTCTTTTCTTTCTTTTGCAGATTTAAACCGGTTAATAAAATCAACCTTTACCGGGAAATCTTTTAGCCTTTCCCCGAAAGTTTTATAGTGTTGGTAAGCAAGGATGGTAGTAGGTACAAGTATTGCAGCCTGTTTATTGTCACAGCATGTTTTGAATGCAGCCCGGATGGCAACCTCGGTCTTACCAAATCCCACATCGCCACAAACCAGCCTGTCCATTGGGCTGGGCTTTTCCATATCCCTTTTGACATCGATGGTCGCCTGGTTCTGGTCCGGTGTGTCTTCATAAATGAAAGAAGCTTCCAGCTCTGTTTGTAAATAGTTATCCGGGCTGTGTGCAAATCCCATCTGGCTTTTTCGTTGAGCATACAGTTTGATGAGGTCGGCCGCTATGTCCTTGATCTGCTTTTTGGTTTTATCTTTCAATTTGTTCCAGACATCACTTCCCAGCTTATTCATTTTAGGAACCGTTCCTTCCTTTCCGCTGTATTTTCCAATTTTATGCAAAGACGAAATGTTCACATACAAAAGGTCGCCATCCTTGTACTGAATTCTTACCGCCTCCTGCATTCTTCCATTGACCTCAATTTTTTGAAGCCCGCTGTAAATCCCAACACCATGGTCAATATGGGTTATGTAATCACCCGGCTGCAGTTCCCGGAGTGTTTTTAATGTAAGCGCCTTATTTTTATTGAATGCCTGTTTGACCTTGTATTTGTGATACCGCTGAAAAATCTGGTGATCGGTATAACAAACAATTTTCAGATCATCATCTATGAACCCTTCGTGTATGGATGTGGGTACGGGCGTAAATAAGATGTCTGCTTTAAGATCACTAAAGATTATTTGTAAGCGTTCCAGTTGTTTCGGGTTATCTGCAAATAAGAAAATATTGTAATGATTTTTCTCGTAACCTTTGAGGTTATTGATCAAAAGTTCAAACTGCCGGTTAAAGGAAGGTTGTTCCTTTGTTTTAAATTCAATTTCCACTCCCGAAAAGCTTGCTTTTTTTGAAAACTGGATGATGTGCCTTCGCAGGATCTGTTCTTCTGCGAAAACAGCCGTTACAAAATCTTCAGCATTCACATTTTGTTTTTCATTCAGCCCATCATCCTTTTCGGGAGTGCTCAGTTTTTGACTCTTATTGTCTGAAAATTCCTGTTTGATCAGTTCGAGGTACGTTTCCAGATCTTCTTCCTGCTGTTGAATTTTTTCTTTTATAAAGGACCAGTCGTCTACCCAGACCACCGTATTCGCTGGTAAAAATTCCATAAAACTTACTTTCTCACCCGATTCAAACTGTGTTTCCACATTGGGAATGATGTTTACCTGCAACAATTTTCTTTCACTAAGCTGATTTTCCGGATCAAATATTCGTATGCTGTCAACCTCGTTCCCGAAAAGCTCAATACGGTAAGGCTTTTCATTTCCAAAAGAATAGATATCAAGTATCCCCCCGCGTATGGCAAACTGGCCGGGTTCATAAACAAAATCAGTCCGTTCGAAACCCTGGTCAACAAATTTTTCAAGCATTCCATTAACATCTATCGTCTCTCCCTGCCTGATAGATATGATATTCTCCGCAAGTGTTTTTGATAGCACCACCTTTTCGAAAAGGGCTTCCGGGTAAGTAATGATGATTTTTTTATTGATCGAATCATTTTTATCCTGTGAAAGCTTTGTAAGTGCCTCAGCCCTTAGCATCACATGACTGCTGTTCAAAAGCCTGTAATTCTTTTTGTTCTTAAATGAAGAAGGAAAGTAAAACAGATCAAGGGCACGGGTAAGGTTTTCCAGCGAATTGTGGAAATATGCCGCTTCTTCCGCATCTTTTGTAATGACCAGGTGATTGAGTTTGGAGGCTATTTCCTGGCTAAATACTGAGGCTACCACAAACTGGGCGGCGCTACCATTAAGTCCTGAAAGATGGATTCGCTGAGGTTGAGGCAATAGAAGCCTGTCCGCAATTTGAAAACAGCGGGGGTCCTTTTTAAACGCATTCATCAGCACTTCCAGGTTCATGCGGACCGCAAAGATACATGGAAGTAAAAAATTGAGGGAATTGTATTCTAAGACAATACATTGGGCAACAAAATCGTTAACAGGATTGTCTTAATATTTATATTTCTAACTTTACTCATGCCTTTCCTCAACCAGGCTTCAGGGAAATCTTTGCTATTGGATAAAGCTCTGATATGGGGTTTGATTGTCTTATTTTTCCTGTTACCCTCATCAGTCCTGGCTCAAAAACCACCTCAGGTGGTAAGATTTGCAAATGGGCAGCTTTCCAGCACATTGGGATCCTAAGCTTAGAATTCCACGTGGACAAGTTGTCGC
>JADMIO011279994.1_pt1 | contig 114420 bp, 91 predicted proteins | sample 8958161 | NCBI WGS metagenome assembly JADMIO01 (sample SAMN16585339, study PRJNA669376) | soil metagenome | isolation source: Crop rotation soil | place: USA: Cullars Rotation, Alabama | collected 2011
AAGGTGAGCCAGTGTGATTACATTTGCGGCCTAACTGTGGCCAGTCCAGTTACGCTGGAGTCACTAGTATTTAGGTGACACTATAGAAGCGGCCGCGACAACTTGTCCACGTGGAATTCTAAGCTTAGGATCCCAATGTGCTGGAAAGAAAACATAAAGCACAATACAAGGGCAATCAAACAGCAGGTGATCCGCTTGCGGCGGAAAAGATTATTGCTTTATTACCGGGGAGTCGTAAACAGGAAATATTAAAAAAATTACCCATCATGCTCGAAGTAAGCAAGTCCTATCCTGCTTACCAGTTTGTAGTAGCCAAGGCACCAGGTTTGGATGAACGTTTTTATGATGACTTATTGAAACCTTATAACAATGTGTCTTATGTAAGCAACCGCACGTATGATCTGCTTTCGAGTGCTACCGCTGCGCTTGTTACATCCGGTACTGCTACGCTTGAAACGGCATTGTTTGGTGTACCCGAAGTTGTTTGTTATAAGGGGTCGTTTCTTTCTTACCAGATCGGTAAGCGGCTAGTGAAGGTAAAATACATTTCATTGGTGAACCTGATCATGGATAAATTAGTCGTCAATGAACTCATCCAGGATAAGCTGACCGCAGAAAACCTGGGAAATGAATTGCAGGCATTGCTAAGCGACGAAACAAGAAAAGAGCAATTGAAAAAAGATTATACTGCCCTGCAACAGGTATTAGGACAGGGTGGTAACGCATCCGCAAAAGCAGCCGCGTCTATCGTTGCCTTGCTCAACTCAGCAACTTAATCGCGAGTATAATCAAACAAAGCAGGAAAACGAAAATGCTAATGCGGTTAATGCCGTGCATATAACCAATCCATTTCTCCTTTGGTCTGTTAGGATCCTTTTTGCGTAGATAGAGGTATTCTGATATTTGTTTCCAAACGCCCATGGTTATGCGAATTTCTAAAAATTAAATTGGTATTGATTGATTTTAGTAGCCGTACTAACGACCATTATTACTGCAAGGTAGAATATATTCCGAAAAGAAGTAACCCCCCGGAGGTGTCCGGGGGGTTACAAGGCTTAAGATAAGGTAAATGGTTACTGTTTTTCGATCGTTACAGTGTAAAGAAACAATCTTTCTTCATCGTGCTACTACAACACTTATTAAATGGGGGTTTTGACTTAACAAACGGTAGAAAACGTTTAGCAAGACTACTGGAAGGTGCTTATCCATTCATAATCAGTATGGGCGGGATTGGCTGCATCAGATTTTCCCTTGATCACATAACCGTCTGCATCCAGTGTATAGGTAAACGAATTTTCGAATTCGATTGTGTTAGTTAACAGGTTTGTGCCTTTCTGTGTTACAGGTAAATATTTGGAATAAGCCGGCAGTAAAAATCCTTCACCGTCAGAGCTCATATAATTCATTGCCGGGAAAAGGTCTTTTTGATTTCCATAAGTATATTCTGTTTTACTTTCAGCGATACCCTGGTCATTGTAGTACACCGCCGTCACTAAATTGTCGTTCGCGTCGTAAGTATAAAGGGTATGAACAACAGGTCCGAACTGATGTTCCGCCAATAATCCTTTTGCGTTGTATTTGAAAGTTTCTGTGTACGTGGCAAGTGGGTTTTCAAAAGCATCGAAGTAGGTCCAAACAAAAGTTGTCGGCCTGCCATTTACAATGGTATACTCCCCGATCTCGGACTTCTTTCCGTTCAGCATTGCCAAATAATTCACTTTGCCTGGACTATAACTGTAGGTAGTTGTAAAATGATACGGCCCAAACGCCACCACCTTATCGAGTGTACGCAGTGTACCATCTGCATTGTAAGTGAGTGTAAGGTCTCCATTCATGGTTGAATGTGCTAATTTTTTAGAAGGAACGGCAGGTGCACCAGGAGCCACTACATCTGTTTTATCTTTTTTGCAGGATGCAAGCAGCACCGAAGAAATAATAAGGAATGAAATAAATTTTTTCATAAAAGAAGGTTTAATAGTTAAATGGTTAATTGTAACACAAAGAAACAATGCACGAAAGCCTTTCTACTAATCCCATCACCAAACGGAACTGCTGGATTGATGAACGGAAAAAAAATACCCGTCTTGCGACGGGCACTCGTAGTCAAAGCCTCACCATTCTTCATCAACTACTTCTTTAAAAGGAAGAGTTCGCGCGTATTGGCCGGGTTATATTTTACCCATACGATATTTCCAGTTTTCAACGACGCGATATCTTCTCCCAACAATACTTCTTTTATCTCTACAACGAAGTTGCGTCCCTTCGAAGGGCGCACCTGCAATTGTATTTTTAATTTTAATTGTTTGTGTACCGGGTCACCTATCTGCTCTGTACCCAATACCAATGCTTCTGCTTCCACGCCCTTGTTGCTCCATTTTTTTTGGCCGCGACGAAGTGCTGGAATGATCGATCCCAACGCCTTTCCTACCAGGGCTGTCATTAATAAGCCTATCCATACCGTACCGGCTATCACCATTGTTATCGAAATAATATTTTCCATATTGATCACTTATAAACTATAATTACTACACAAAGAAACGAAGGAGAAGAACTATGAAAACAATGAATTCAACTAACGGTAGCTGTTAGTTAGTAAAAGGAAAGCCACCCTGAACGAGTGGCTTTTTTGAACGGATACTTGTTTGCTGTATTAGAACTTGCCAATTCGATATACTAAGTTGACTATAAAATCGCGGCCAGTTTTTGTCATATTGCTTACCCCGCTTGTAAAACCATATACACCATAACGATTCGATTCAATCGTTACCGTATAATAGTTAGAACCACTACTCTCACGGCCAATAAGGTCAACACCTGGCACGGCAACTCCACCTGAATTGAAACTTTGTGCCCCGCTTGCGGAAATAAATAATTGCACCGGTTGATTAGTTACGGCAGCAATTGTTTTAGGGGCTTTATAAATAGCGTCAGTTGCATCGGCCGATATAATTGAATTTATACTACTGCCTGCACAAGTACCATAGTTAACTTTATGGCTAAGTTTTACTCCCAGTTGCAAACCGCCTATTCCCATTAGTAAAACTGGCTTGCCCGATCCGTCGATGGCTGTTGCTTCAGCGTTAGACCAGTTTGGTACTAATTGAGTATCATCGGTGTTACTCCCTACTATGATCAAATCGCTTGTAGAGAAGTTAAACGCAGCCGCGCTTGATTTTTCTACCAGGGTAACGTTACAATTGTTGGAATCCAATAGCAATTTGAAAGCATTGGCATCCGTTGCGTCTGTTTTGTACACATAGGCAATTTGTTTCTTAGGGGTTGTTGGTGTCGGCGTCACATCGTCTTTATCTTTTTTACAGGAGATAAATACAAGCGATAATGCGCCTACGACAAGAAATGATTGAAAGAATTTCATGATTGATAAGGTTGAATGGTGAAGGTTTTTATTAACAGGTCAAAGATGCAATAGCTGCGAAAAAATATGGCGATTGAACCAGTATGTGGTTTAAATGAATCAACGAACGGTTAGAGAGATTGAGAATCTGAGTGTTTTGCTTTAAGCCACAAGCAGACAAGCCAACAAGCAAGCAAGTCATTCAATAATTTACACAGCTTCACATCTGCATACTTGCAGGCAGGCACTGAAGCGCGGAATAGTATGGCGGGAATAGATTTGTTGAATTGGAAACATGATAATGTCTGGATGTGTAAATTAATCTGCACATTGACCTATTATCGAACCGTCGAATTGATTTACCGAATATTGAGCTGTTGCTGTACTTCATCTTTTTTCCTTCTCGACACTTCTACTTTCGAGCCATCGGTGAGTAGCACAAATTCGTTGTCGTTGCTGATGCGGGTAATATGTTTGGGGTTGACGAGATGCGATTTATGGGTGCGGATAAAACCAAACTCTTCCAGCATATCTTCAAAATGTTTCAATGTTTTACTGGCGATAAAAGGTTTACGGTTCACCAAATGAATATGTGTATAGCTCCTATCTGCTTCAAGTCTGAGTATATCTTCGATCATAAAAAAATATACTCCTTCTGAAGAAGGTACAGCGATCTTAAAGTCTTTTACTTCCTTCTTCTCGATATTCTGTACCAGGTTATCGAACAGTTCTTTTTTCTGTTGAGCCGATTCCTGTTTTTCTAAATGACGTTGCACGGCTGCTTTCAAATCATCGGGATCAACGGGCTTCAACAAATAATCGAGCGCACTGAAACGAATTGCCTGAATAGCATACTGGTTATAAGCCGTGGTGAAAATAACATCGAAAGAAGTGCTCTCCGATTGCACTAAGAAATCGAATCCATTCTTATGCGGCATCTCCACATCGAGAAAAACAATACCTGGTTCATACGTGGTTAGCAATTGTAATGCTGCATCAACGGAGTCGGCTTGTTGTATCTCCGTTACTTCCGGTATAAAACTGGAAATATAGTGTTGCAATATATTTCTTGCTTTTTGCTCGTCGTCGATGATCAATACTTTTATCATAACCGTGGTTTTAATTTTTTAGAAAAGTTGATAGTTCGATGATGATGGCCGTACCCGCAGCTTTTCCCTGCTCGTCAAGTTTATCCACGATGGAAAGAGTAGCATGGTAACCTTGTTTTTGCAACACATCTAAGCGGTCGCGCGATATTTTTAATCCTTTTGATTCATGCCTTTTTGCTTTGCTTTGTTTTTCTTTCAATGCAAAAGATTGTTGCCGTCCAATACCATTATCATCGATGGTACAGCGAAATATATTTTCATCTATTTTTTTAAACTCGATCAATAGTTTTCTTTCACCTTGCTTGTGCAATAAGCCATGCCATAAAGCATTCTCTACATAGGGTTGCAATAACATCGATGGCACCAGTATCTCTTCGGTCTCGAGGTCTTCATCTATAATGATCTGATAAGAAAAACTATTTTCAAAACGCATCTCTTCCAGTTGAAGATATAATTCCAGCACTTCTTTTTCCTCGTCGATAGTGATCAGGTTGCGACCGGAATTATTGAGCACCATCCTGAACAATTTGGAAAATTTATTCAGGTAATTACTTGCTTCACCGTATTTTTTTGTCACGATACATTCCTGTATACTGTTCAGGCAATTAAATACAAAATGTGGGTTCATCTGCGCGCGCAAAGCCATTAATTGACTTTCTGCCAGCATAGTATTGATCTCTAATAATTTTATTTCATTTTCTTTCGCATGTGCTTCTGCTTGTGCTTCGGCAAGTTTATTAGCGCTGATGGATGCGATGGTTGTCATCGCTTTTACGTGTTCTTCTGTAAAGAAATTCTTCTTGCGATGTTCGGAATCGATCACACCAATCACTTTACCATCGTGCAATACTGGCACAGCGAGTTCGGAAAGCCGTTGTTCATCATCGATAACATAGCGTGCATCCTTCGTAGTGTCGGGAATCAACAAAGGTTTACCGGATGCAGCCACATGTCCTACAATGCCTTTTCCAATTTCAATCTCAATTGGATTGATGATCTCATGACCGCGGGGATTTTTTGGACCGTAAGCTGCTTTTTGTATTAGTTTATTAGTCGATCTGTCTAATAAATACACTACACAATCCTCGAATTGTAATTGCGAAATACAATTGCGCGCTATATCCCAGCATATTTCGTTCACGGAGTTTTCGCCGTATACTGAATTAGCAAAATAGTCAATGGTCTTTTCGATATTCCTTTTAGCCGCTGCTTGTTTTCTCAACCGGTAAAACCACCAGCAAATACCGGCTACTAACAATACGCCAAGAATTCTGAACCAGGTCGATTTCCAGAACGGTGGATGAATTTTTATTTTTACCCTGTTAAGCATCTCCTGCCATTCGCCGAATCCATTGGTTGCTTTGATGCGAAGCGTATAAGTACCTGCAGGAACGTTCGTATAGCTCGCCCCGTTACGGGTCGTATACGTCCAGTCTTTATCGAAGCCTTCAAGCATATAAGCATAGCGCAGGCCTTTATTATCGCCGAAGTTGAAAGAAGAAAATTCAAAAGAAAAAAAGTTCTCGGAATATTTTAATTCGATAGCCCCAGTTTCACTGTAGGGTTTGTCGAAATATTTATCCTTATCAAATATTTTAAAGCGCGTAAGCGAGGGATAAAAATCTTCATGACTTTGATGAAACCTCGCTGTGTCAACGATTAAAAAACCCTGATTAGTACCGATCCACAAATGCCCCGTACTATCGAACGAAATTGCGCGCCGGTTAATAGTAGTATTAGGTAATAAACTGGTAATATTCAGTGTTTCTGTTTTTTTAGTCTGCCTGTTATACCGGCTAATGGCCGCAGGATTTGTAAACCATACCCATTTATCATCCGCTGTAATAATATTTCTTACGCTGCCCGACGACAATAAAGGCATCCAATCGAATTGGTGAGATACGGGATCGTACGACACAATACCTTTTGATGTTCCAATCCATAATAATCCGCGCGCATCTACATTTATAACCGTCATATCGCCGATGGAATCTTTGCCAGTATAATATTGATGGCGGATAGCACGGTGAGTGTCTATATTATACGCGTATAGTTCATTGTCATTAGCTTCTATCCATAAGGTACGACTGCGTTCATCATTGGCGATCACGTCTACTTTTTTAAAATCGTATAACGGATCCCCCTCACTGTTGCTTTTATAAAAAAACTGGCCGGTACCGGGATTGAAGCGGGCAATGCTATCATTTGACAATATCAATTCGTCGTTTGGTAAACAGGCAGCAAGCCAGAGAGAATTGTTGAATAGTGAATAGCCACTTTTACCATTACTATCTTGTATATTATAATATCTTTTAAAAACACCGTTTTTATAAACATTGAATCCAAAATGTGTGGCGATGAATAAACTTTCTTTGTTACCAACCAATGCGCGAATGCCCGCAGCGGGGTAGTCACCACTATTGATGTATACCGGGTAATTGGTATAGCGGTTATTTGCGATATCATAAATACAAACACCGCGGTCGGTACCAATCCACGTCTGATTATTACCTGATTGATAAAAATAACTTACAAAATCGGAGGGAAGTGAATGCTCTTTGTCGTATTGCCGTTTGAACACGCTGATAAAATCATAACCGGGCTGAAATCGTATAACTCCTTTGTTAGATGTGCCGTACCATATATTACCGTCGCGGTCTTCGAAGATGGATTTACCGCTTCCTTCCTGTTCAGCATAGGGATAAGGATACTGCAATTCTTTTTTTAATGAATAGAAACTATTGCTGGCAGGAAAAAATTCCACCAGTCCATCTTTGAAACTGGATAGCCAAAACCGGTTATGCGAATCCTTCAATACCGCACCCATTTGCGCATAAGCGCCGGTTACCGATGGGTTATAGGTTGGTGCTGATGGACTGCATTGAAATGTTTTTGTATCGACGATAAAATAGGCAGAGCGGTCTACGGTAAGCAGCAATTGGTGGTCGTTTAACATAACGCCGTCGAATATGCGCGCATCACCGGCTGTTAATTTTTGTACATCATAGTCGATCTTACGAATGGTATTGGCAGGAATATCATACCGATAAAGTCCATCATCGGTAGGCATCCACATGATGTTCTTATTCTCCATGATGAAATTGCCGATACCACCATTCAGGGCTGGTTGAAATAGTTTGGTCAGTTCCTCAAACTTGCCGGATAGTTTATCGTAGCGATAACAGGCAGCACCACTACTCAAATAAATTCTTTTTTGTTTATCCTCTCCTATCCGCCATACGGGACCATTATATTTATTGAACTTACGCGCACTATCATAAGGAGCGAGTGATTGAAAATTATCTTTTATCGGATTGTACCGCGCCAATCCTGCATTACCACAGGCAAACCACATTTCCCCATCGCTGTCTTTGTATATCCAATAAACAGTATTACCGGGAATGGAATTTTTATCGGCATCATTATGAAAATAAGTACGAATAGAGTGACCATCATAACGGTTAAGGCCATACGTAGTTCCGATCCAGATATAGCCAAACTTATCCTGGCTAAGCGACCAGATATTGGGACTGGACAAACCCTGTTCTGTGCTGATGGTAAAAAAATTATAGCGGGACTGGCCCAGCACTGCGGAGCCATAACAGGTAACAATGAACAAGATAATGGAGCGGATCAACATATGGGTCGACTGGTATTAGCAGTCAAGATATAAATATTGCAAAGGATGGGCAAACGGTGAGGGTTGGAACTGCAAGCGGTAAAGGGGAAACAACGATCGGTTAAAAGTGTAAGAGTTGAAACAACTTCATAGCCGAGTCTCCCGCTGGGGACTCGGTGTAAGTGAGACATTGATTCAGGTTATACTAAAAACGAGTCCCCTCCGGGAGACTCGTTTTGAAAGAGACATAAAAAAACCCGGACGTTAATCCGGATTTAAATTCTGTGGAGATTACCGGAGTCGAACCGGTGACCTCTTGCATGCCATGCAAGCGCTCTAGCCAACTGAGCTAAACCCCCATTTTGAGCGGAGTCGAAAAATAGGATGGCAAATATAGTCGCTACGCTTATGTGTTCCAAACAAAACTCGGCTGGTAGATTAAGCCATTTCACCCGTTGTTTTTTTCATTTTGCGCGTAGAGCCGCGGATGAGTAATTCGGTAGATAATATCTTTGTTTCAAACTCTGTTACTGGTCTTTTGCTCTCGATGAGTTTTAATAAAAGGCCCATGGCCACTTCACCCATTTCAAATGCAGGCTGTCGTATAATTGATAATGGCGGATCTAAAAATTCGGCCAACTCTGTATTCGAAAAACCAAGCAATCCCATATCACCTGGCACACTGATCTTTCTTGCTCTTAATAAACGAAGACAATTAGTAGTGAGTTTATCAGCTGTAGCAAAAAAAGCATCAGGTTGTTGCGGAAGATCGAATAATTCATTCACCACTTCTTCCACTTCGGAGAAAACCATTCCCCCATGCTGGCAATATTTTATTAGTGCATCATTAATAGGCATACCATTATCCGAAAGCGCGGCTTTGTAACCGGCCATTCTTTCTTTGGTAATGGATAATTCTGCCGGATTAGATACAGCTGCGATACGTTGATAGCCCTGGTGAATAAGATGCGTTGTTGCATCATAAGCACCTTTGAAATTATCTGTTATTACTTTATGTGTATCGATCTCGTCGACGATCCTGTCGAAAAAAACAATCGGCATTCCCTTAACATGCAATTCCTTTAAGTAACTAAAATCTTTTGTTTCGGTGGAAACTGAAATGATCAATCCATCGATGGATCGTGATGTAAGGTATTGAAGGTTCAGTATCTCGCGGTCGAATGATTCTCGGCTCTGTGCAATGGTAACATTGTACCCGTTATTATAAGCAATAGATTCGATGCCATTGATGACCTGCGAAAAATAACTATTGGCGATCTCGCACACGATCACACCAATCGAACGGCTTCTTCTTTCTTTGAGGCTTAATGCTATCGGGTTTGGATGATAATTGTTCTTTTCAGCATATTCCAGTACGATCCTTTTTGTTTCGGGACTAATCTCGTAACTATCCCGTAAGGCCCTCGACACCGTAGAAGTAGAAAGACCGAGCGCTTTGGCAATATCTTTTATGGTAAGGGCTTCAAACTTCATTTGCAATCTGTTCTGTAATAATTTTTTAGGATCAAAATCAGCGCTTTAAAGTTATCTCTTTTTAGGCGTATTTCATGCGGGACTTCACGCAAAGGCGCTAAGTTTTAAATACAAAGCCGCAGTTATTTCACGCAGCGATGCTACGAAGCCCGCCTGAATGACTAGTCGGGCAGGCAACGAACGCTGCGATACTTCTATAAGTTCAGCGCTAGCGTTCCCACTAGCCACTCTCCACTTCCCCCTCTACCTATTCCTGATTCATCTGAAAAAATCCGTCTCCGAAAGGCATCGTTGCCGGGAACGATTGCGTAAAAAAATAGTTCTAAAACGTTCTGTTACAATGAAGTTCTGTGTAGAATTGTTATCGTTAACAAGATGTGAAGCCTGTTATCTGACGGTCGGGCCACACTTGCTAACAGCTGAACTGCTGCCGTAATGAAAAGATTGCTCTGCCAGATTACCCTTCGTATGATCCAACTTGCATTTATTGTAAAAGTTTGGAGAGCTTCTTTACTGCCCGGTTCGCGGCTATCAATTTTTCACTATTCTTTTTTTAAAGGTTAACAAATTGTATACGCTTCAACAGTGGTTCTATATGAACAACACTGAAGAAGGTTAAAAATAAATGTCGCGCAGGCGACTACTATCCACCAGGGCTCATTAAATAAACATTTCATTGAGGAACTCAAAAACTGCACTATGATTAAAATTTTCAAAACAATGGGATTGCTGCTGCTACTGCTCGCAGCCAGCGCCCAAACACCGTTGTTTGCACAGGGTAAGCAAATAACCGGTACCGTTACCGCTTCCGACACTAAGCTCGGTGCGGGGTCTGTATCCGTTACTGTAAAAGGAACCAAGACAGCTGTTACCACCGATGCGGAGGGTAAATACAAGATCACTGTCGACAGCAAAGCAACTACCCTTGTTTTTTCCAGCGCCTCTTTTGTTACGTACGAAACAGCGATCAACGGTCGCACTGTTATCGATGTTGAACTCATTGCCGATGTAAAAGCATTGGATGATGTAGTGGTAGTGGGTTATTCTACTATCAAAAGAAGAGATCTTACCAGCGCTGTCTCTTCCCTCAATTCAAAAGCGTTAAAAGATTTTCCTTTATCATCAGCTGCAGAAGCATTGCAGGGAAAATTGGCCGGTGTTACATTGAGTGTAACAGAAGGTGCTCCCGGTGCAGATGTATTAGTGAGAGTCCGTGGTGGTAGTTCCATTACACAAGACAACGGACCTCTTTATATAGTAGATGGTGTGCAAGTAGAGAATGCACTCTCTGTTCTTTCTCCACAGGATATCGCTTCTGTCGATGTATTGAAAGATGCATCGAGCACGGCTATCTATGGTGTAAGGGGATCGAATGGTGTAATCATCATTACTACTAAAGCCGGACGTAATGGAAAAACGCAGGTAAGCTATAACGGTTCTTTTGGTTATCGCAAACTGCCCGAGTTCCAGGATGTATTACAACCATATGACTTCGTGGTTTGGCAATGGGAAAGAACTCGCGGCAATGCACAAGATAGCGCAAACTTTGCGCAAACTTACGGCACAACCTGGGATACATTAGCTAACTACAAGAATGCTCCTTTTGTTAACTGGCAGGATCTTGTTTTTGGTAGAAAAGCAGCATTCAGCTCACACAACGTGGCGATTAATGGTGGTAATCAAAATACTACTTTCAACTTAAGTTTCACGGCGAATAAAGAAGAAGGTATTCAAATCGAATCTGGCTTTGATAGAAAATTAGTCAACTTTAAGATCGATCATAAAGTATCTGATAAATTCAAATTTGGTTTCACTGCCCGTTATATCGACCAGGAAATACAAGGTATTGGTACTACTAATAGCGGAACAAGAGCAACAAACCGTCTGCGTCATACCATCAATTATCGTCCATTTGAGTTAAACAGTGCTACTGGTGGTATCGATGATTTTGATGAAGCCTACTACCTCGCTTCGAGTGGTGCGACCAATCCTGTAATACTTACGAAAGCGGAATACAGGAGACAGTATTTTAAGGGCACTTACCTGACAGGTTATATCAATTTTAATATTATGAAAAATCTTGTGTTCCGTTCAACCATTGGCTTTGACAATGGCAATACAAGGACCGAACTTTTCTATAGCAAGATCACGGCTACAGCAAGAAATTCCGCTTCTTTACCGGTAGCATCTATTGGCATTCAAAATTCCTGGAGCATTAATAACTCCAATACATTACAATGGTCGGTAAATGATTTTCGCAAGCACCATGATATAAGTGTACTCGCGGGACAGGAAGTGTTGGATGTAAGTCAAAAACAAAGTTCTACCGAGACAAGGTATTTCCCTGCTGATATCGATGCAAAAAAAGCATTGGCCAATATGGGGTTGGGTTCTGCTCCAAGCGGATCTTCTCAACCGTTGCCTACTTCTTTTGAAGAACCAAGAGCAAGATTAGCTTCTTTCTTCGGAAGGGTTAGTTATGGCTATGATGATAAATATCTTTTCAATGCCAACCTGCGTTACGATCGTTCTTCTAAATTTATTTCCGATAACGCTACGTTGATATCTCCATCAGCTTCCATTGCATGGCGCTTTTCCAAGGAACATTTTATGGATAAAGCTACCTGGATCAACGATGCGAAGCTGAGGATTGGTATCGGTTCAGTTGGTAATAACCGTATTGGTAATTTGCTTTACCAACAATTATATGGCGTAACAGGACAGTATGCCATCAACCATTCTATCTTACCAGGCTTTGCTCCATCTGCCCTAGCTAATCCTGATTTGGAATGGGAAAAAAATAAAACCTTCAATTTCGGTATCGACCTTGCCATGATAAAGAACCGCCTCAACTTTACTATGGATGTATATAGAAATACAGCGAATGATCTTCTCTTATCAGTTCAGATCCCTGCTACTACTGGTTACTCCAACCAATTGCAGAATGTTGGTGGTACAAAAAACAGTGGTGTTGAATTCCAGATCGGCGCTATTCCTATTCAAAAGAAAAATTTCACCTGGAACACGAACTTCAATATCTCTTTCAACAAAAATGAAGTAACCAGTCTTGGTGGTCAGCCTCAACAAACACGTAACTCTGGCTGGCAGGGTTCTGATGGTGTGGATGATTATCTCGTAAAAGTAGGAGAACCTGTTGGTTTAATGTATGGTTTTGTAACGGACGGTTTTTATCCTGTTTCTGATTTCGATTACAATTCTACTACTAGAGTATATACTCCAAAAGCAGGTGTTCCCAAAAACCTGATCTATGGTACACAACCAGGCACATTGCGCTGGAAAGATCTTGATCATAATGATACCCTCGATGCAAGGGACAGAAAAGTAATTGGAAATGCCAACCCTGATTTTACCGGTGGATGGACCAACCAGTTCTCGTATAAAGGTTTTGACCTTTCTGTATTCGTGAACTTCGTAGTAGGCAATGATATCTATAATGCGAATAAGATCGAATGGACGGATGGTGCTTTCACGAATCTGAATATGCTCAACATCATGAAAGACCGCTTTACTAACATCAACCCAACAACAGGTGCCGTAGTAACAGACCCTGCTGAATTAACCAAGCTGAATGAGAACGCCAAAATCTGGAGCCCGGTAAGGGTACAGCGCTGGTGGCTGCATTCATGGGCGGTAGAAGATGGTTCTTATCTTCGTATCAATAATATCACCCTGGGCTATACAGTAGCTAATAAGGTGACGCAAAAATTGAAGATCGCTTCTTTCAGGGTTTATGCTACGGTGAACAACCTTGCAACGATTACTAAATATTCCGGCTACGATCCTGATGTAACAGCAAGAAGAAGCGACCCACTGACACCGGGTGTTGATTTTGCTGCTTATCCAAGAGCAAGAACATTTCTCGCTGGTGTAAATGTTACTTTCTAAAAACTAAAAACGAGTTGATATGAAAAATAAATTCTTTCAAACGACTATCGCGTTCCTGCTGCTGATAATAGCACTAACAGGATGTAAAAAATTCACAACGGTGGACCCCATTTCGCAGTACAGCATTCCACAAGCATTCTCCGACGTATCGAATGCTACCACTGCGGTGATCGGTGTTTATGATGAACTCATGGGTGACAACGGTTACGGTATCCGTATCAGTATGTATTACCCTTATGATTCAGATGAGGGTATTGTAAGTGGTAACCTTGATGCGGGGAGAAGGGATGTAGGCCGCTATCGTTTGTCGCTGGCCAATTCAGAATTATCGAATCCTTTTAACCAAATGTATCGTGGGTTGGAAAAAGCAAATCTTTGTATTGAGCAAATACCATTGATGCCACAGTACAGTTCAGGTTCTGCTGCAGAACAAACCGCGCTTAAGCGTTTGTACGGTGAAGCTTTGACATTACGCGCACAGTTTTTATTCCAGTTGATCCTGAACTGGGGTGATGTCCCTGCGCCCATGATCCCGGCTTACCGTCAAACTAACTTGTACATTCCTCAAATGAACCGCGACTCCACTTATGATAAATTAATTGCTGACCTTGCTGTGGCGAAAGACCTGCTTCCCTGGAGGACAGATGCAGGTCCAAGAAATGAGCGTATTACCAAAGGAGTAGCAAAAGCATTGCGCGCAAGGATAGCATTATTCCGTGGTGGTTATTCATTACGCGGTACTGGTGCGTTGGGTACAATGGAGCGTCGCGCTGATTACCTGAACTACTACACAATCGCCCGCGATGAATGCGCTGACCTGATGGCAAACCGCGCACAACATACATTAAATCCAAGTTTCGAAAACGTGTGGAGAAATGTTACTTCATTTACTTATGACCCGCAAGGTGAGATCATCTGGGAAGTAGGCGCTGGTGGTGGTAACAGCAATAGCGATAGCCGCATGGGTAACTATGATGGCCCGAATCTAAGTGCTAATTCACGCTATGGTGCCGGCGGCGGTGGCATCAATATGTTGCCCACTTATTTTTATGCATTTGATTCCGTTGATACTCGTCGTGATGTAACCGTTACATGGTATAGAGCAAATACTACTACGTCACCAGCTGTGTACAATATTAAGAGCATGAACAATACTACTGCGTTGAATACAGGTAAATATCGTCGTGATTGGCGTGTGCCGCTTCTTCCTGGTACTGTATTGAACGTTGGTTATAACTGGGTGATGATACGTTTTTCAGATGTATTGTTAATGTATGCAGAAGCAGTGAATGAAATAAACGGAAGCCCAACACCTGCAGCAATCAGTGCTTTTGAAGAAGTACGCAAAAGAGCTTATGCAGGTAATACGGGTTTGATTGGTATTACTCCAACTACCAAAGCAGGTTTCTTTAATGCGATCGTAAATGAACGTTTCCTGGAATTCGGACACGAAGGTATTCGCAGGTATGACCTGATACGCTGGAATTTATTAGCAACTAAGATCGCTGAGGCAAGAACTAATCTTACTGCCATGGGTACTGCATCAGGTATCTATGCCAATGTACCAGATTCTATATGGTGGAAGAACAATGGAGAAGAAATTCAATTCTATACCACGAGTGGTTCGCCAACAGCGCAGCCATTCTGGAGACCTAAACAAAAACCAAATCCTACCACCGGATGGACTGGTTTGACCTGGGGTAAAGCACTTACTACAAACGTGATCGACAGCAAAACAATGGCGAATGGTATGGCTTCTTTCTTTGTAGCAGGGAAGAGTGAACTTTATCCATATTCGCAAGCCACACTGGATTCCTACCAGGGAAGATTGAAACAGAACCCTGGCTATTAATAGCTTTTTCTCATTTCGTATTTAGTTTTTAAGGGCTGCATTCCTCGTGAATGCAGCCTTATTTTCTTTCAACCGTCCTCATATATAGAATAATGAAAAGATTATCACTATTAATAAAAGGGCTTGGGTTATTTTCCCTTGTCTCCTGCGCACAACCCGGTAAATTAACAAAGGATATGAACCCTTCCACGCCACTGGCATTCCCCGGTGCCGAAGGATTTGGAAAATACACTACGGGTGGCCGTGAGGGTACCGTATATATTGTTTCTAATTTGGATGACAAAGGTCCCGGCAGTTTTCGCGAAGCAGCAGAGTCGAATAAAAAACGCATCATTGTTTTTTCCGTATCAGGAACTATTCATCTCGAAACAAAACTCAGCATCAAAGGCAATGCTACTATTGCGGGACAATCAGCGCCCGGGGATGGCATTTGCCTCGCCGATAATTCTGTTTCATTGGGTGGCGATAATATCATTATTCGATATGTACGTTTTCGTATGGGTGATAAATACCAGCGCGGTGGCATGGTAGATGGCAATGGTGGTGATGATGCAGTAGGTGGTACCCGCAGAAGAAATATCATTATCGATCATTGCAGCATGAGCTGGAGTACCGATGAAGTTTTTTCTGTGTATGCAGGTGATAGCACTACGTTGCAATGGAACCTGATTACCGAACCATTGAATTATTCTTATCATTTCGAAACAGGTGATAAAGATTACGAACACCATGGCTATGGTGCCATCTGGGGTGGACGACATTTATCGGCGCATCATAATTTATTTGCCCATTGCAATAATCGCAACCCGCGTTTCGATGGAATAAGAAATAGTCCCGAAGAAAATGTAGACTATCGCAACAACGTAATCTATAACTGGGGTGGCAATTCTATTTATGCAGGTGAAGGTGGTAATTATAATCTCGTCAATAACTATTTTAAATATGGACCCAATACCAGCAAGAGTGTATTATATCGCATCGTAAGTCCTGGTAAATGGGAAAAGCCTGTTATACCTTACGGCAAATTTTTTGTGGAGGGGAATTATGTTGATGGGGCCAACGATGTAACCAAAAATAATTGGCTCGGTATTGAAATGGGCAATAAGGGAACGGAAGAAGATAAGAAACAAGCCATCATCGATGCACCACATTCCTTTGAACCCATTCCGCAGCAGACAGCGAAGGATGCGTATGAAGCCGTTTTGCTGTATGTTGGTGCCAGTTATAAAAGAGATACCATGGACCAGCGCATTATCGGCAATGTAAAAAACAGGACCGGTGGTTTTATCGATGTGCAGGGTGGCTTCCCGCATGGTACGGCTTATGAATTAACGGTGAATGCATGGCCTGCATTGCAATCATTACCTGCATTGACCGATACCGATAAAGATGGTATGCCGGATGATTGGGAAAAAAAGAATGGATTGAATATACATGATGCAACTGATGCGGCTGGTTATAAATTGAGCAAAGGCTATACTAATATAGAAGTATACCTGAATGATATTTTAAAATAGTGCTCCTTTCGAAAATATCGGTAAGACGGGAAGACGGAAAGAATTGTTTTGCAAATTTTACTCCTTACGGGCTTACCGTCTTCCCGGCAAATGGTACACTACCTAAAAAAATGACATGAAAAGAATTATTCTCTTCGCTACTTTATCAATTATGATGGCTTTCCGCATGGCCGACAAGAAAAAAATAAAGATCTGGATGATCGGCGATTCGACTATGTCGATCAAAGAAAAAAAAGCTTATCCCGAAACTGGATGGGGAATGCCTTTTGTCAATTTCTGGGATTCGACTGTTACCGTAGATAACCGCGCAAAGAATGGCCGTAGCTCCAAATCATTTATCAAAGAAAATCTTTGGCAACCTGTGGTTGATAATTTGCAGGAAGGTGATTATGTTTTTATACAGTTTGGACACAATGATGAATCGAAAGAAAAAGGCGAACGTTATTCAACTCCTGATGAATTCAAAGCCAACCTGCTTCGCTATGTTACAGAATCAAGATCGAAGAAAGCAATACCTGTATTACTTACGCCTGCAGCCAGAAGAAAATTCGACGAGAACGGACAAATAAAAGAAACACACGGTGAATACCCCGAATTAGTAAGACAGGTAGCAAAAGAAAACAATGTACCGTTGATAGATCTAAGTGAAAAAAGCAAAGCCCTGTTACAACAATACGGACCTGAGACTTCCAAATATTTATTTAATTATCTCGCCACAGGTGAACATCCGAATTATCCTGCAGCTGTATCGGATGATACACATTTTAATGAACTCGGCGCAAGAAAAATGGCGCAGTTGGTATTAGCCGAAATAAGAAATTTAAAATTGGAACTGGCTGATCGCATCGTGGTTCCACCTGTAAAAAAATAAGATGCTGAAAAACAAAAGCATTTTTGTTCTATTGGCAATTGCCAGCTTATTGGTTGCTTTTATTCATCCTCCGCAAAAAAAAATCAGGATATGGATGATTGGCGATTCCACTATGTGCAACTATGAACCATCGCGCGCACCGTTGACCGGCTGGGGTATGCCCTTCGCTGGTTTTTTTGATTCATCAGTGTTTATCGATAACAGGGCAAGAGGTGGAAGAAGTACACGCACTTTCATTAGCGAAAATCGCTGGCAACCCATTGCCGATAGTTTACAGGAAGGCGATTATGTATTGATGCAGTTTGGCCATAACGATGAAGCCAAGGAAGAAAAATACAAGGACCGTTATACGCCTGTTCCCGATTATAAAAACAATCTTATCAAATTTATTACTGAATCGAGAGCTAAGAACGCGATACCAGTTATCATTACGCCAGTGAGCCGTATGCGCTTCGACAAACAAGGCATCGCACAGGAAACACATATTGAATATACAGCGGCAGCAAAAGAAATAGCGGATCAATATAAGGTCGTATTAATTGATCTCGATACAAAGAGTCGTGAACTGATGCAACAGATGGGACCAGTGTATTCGAAATTATTGTTCATGCAATTAGATTCGTTGGAGCATCCGAATTATCCCGGTGGGCAAAAAGATAATACACATTTTAATGAATATGGCGCGCGACGTGTTGCAGAACTGGTGCTGTCAGATATAAAAACAAGTTTGCCTGAATTGGCGAGTCATATTATTAAGAAGTAATTACCTCAAATAGCAAGAATTAAAAACAGGATATTAAGAGCGTGGGCAATGCTCTGCGGTTTAAATTCTCTTTTATGAAGAAACTATTGATCTTTTTTTTCATAATAGCTTCCTGCAAAAGTTTTGCACAGGAATTCATATCCATTTGGCCCAATGGTAAGAAGCCAAACGATAATGGGAAAAAAATTACCGATAGTTTATTCAACGAACGCATCTGGCGTGTTGCTAATCCCGGCCTATATTGTTTTATCGTTCCGAAAGCAGAAAACAAAGGAACTGCTGTGATGATCTGCCCGGGTGGTGGTTATGAACGCCTCTCCTATATATACAATGGGTTTCAAATGGCGCGTTGGTACAATAGTATTGGCATCAGTGCATTTGTATTGATCCACCGTTTACCTCATCAAATAGATCTTCTGCACCGGCAACTCGCCCCTGTGCAGGATGCACAACGTGCCATGCGTGTGATACGTTCAAGAGCAGCCAGCTGGAATATCAACCCAACAAAGATTGGTGTGATGGGTGTATCGGCTGGCGGACATGTGGCGAGTACATTGGGTACACATTTCATAGATGAATCTTCAATTAAAGATGAACTTGATACTGTTTCTTATCGTCCCGATTTTATGATACTGCTCTCCCCTGTCATCACCATGGGAAAATATGCGCATCCCGGCAGTAAGAAAAACTTTATCGGGCCTGATAGTACCAAGGAAATGATCGATCGCTATTCAAACGAACTGCAGGTAACTGCACAAACACCTCCCTGCTTTATTGTACACGCACAAAACGATAGCACGGTGAATGTAAAAAATAGTTATTTATTCTATGGCGCACTATTGGATAAAAAAATAAATGCCAGCATCCATATATTTCCGCAAGGTGGTCATGGTATACGGCTCGATGATAATCCGGGCTCAACCGATCTATGGCTCGAACTATTGGAACGGTGGATGAAAGAAACAGGATTTGTAACACCCATACCATTTAAATAAATAATGAACGCGCGATTTATCATTCAACTATTATTCTTGCTGCTGCCCTGCATACCAGTCAGTGCGCAACAACAGATCATTGTTGCCAAAGATGGAACCGGCAATTTCACCACCATACAAGCAGCTGTCAATAGTCTCACTGATTCTGCTGCAACTGATCGTACCATTTTTATTAAGAACGGCACTTACGAAGAACAGGTATATGTCGGCAAGCACCATGTTGTTTTAATTGGGGAGAACCGGGAGAAAACTATTATTACCGGCGCTATTGCTGCTGTTCGTTTTGCCTGCGAACATCCAACGGATAAATATTCCGGCACTGTAAATCTTGATGGCGACGATATTACTCTTAGTACATTGACCATTGAAAATACGTACGGAGCAAGCGGCCCTGATTCAACCATCGTCGATTGTATTAACCGTATTACCAAGCTCCCTGAAAAAATTAACCTCAAGAAAAGCGCACATCAATTCGCGCTTCGTTCATTCAAATCGACACGATTAAAAGTTATCAATTGTACGATAAGATCATGGGGTGCAGATACTGTATCGCCGTGGAATGATGAAAGCGGTCAGTATTATTTTAAGGATTGCATCATGCAGGGTGGAACGGATTTTTATTGCCCGCGAGGATGGGCTTATGCAGTCAATTGCGATTTTATTTGTTTACCCGGTGCCGCCGCTATCTGGCATGATGGAAGTAAAGGCAAGACCATGAAATCTGTATTGGAGAATTGCCGCTTCACAGGTCCATCTCCTTATCTATTGGGACGTTATCATCATGAAGCCAATTTTTATTTACTCAATTGTTCCTTTGATAAAAATCTGCGCGATCAATCCATTTTTAAAGCAGCTACGGCCAAACCGATGTTCTGGGATTCGCAGGCTTATTATTATAATTGTCACAAAGAAGGAGCAACATTCGACTGGTTAAAAAATAATTTAGCAACAGCACCCGGTGCACCATCAGCGGCATCGATCACCGCCAAATGGACATTTGAAGGAAAATGGGATCCCGAAAAAAATAATTGATTGACCAACTATATAATTTCAATGATGCTGAAAAAGAAAATATTATTATTCGCTTTGCTTGTTGCAAGTATACGGGCTACTGCACAGCGCATCGTAACTGTATCCACTGATGGCACCGGTCATTATACAACAGTGCAGGCCGCTTTGAATGCGGTGCCACTGAACAACAAAAAACCCATCACCATATATATAAAGAATGGTATTTATAAAGAAAAACTATATCTCGATTCATCGAAGAATTTTGTAACGCTGCAAGGGGAAGATAAATTTAAAACTGTACTTACTTATGATGATCACACAGGGAAGCTTTCACCCAAAGGTGATACCATCAATACAAGAAGTTCCTGGAGTTTTTTGATCAAAGCTGATCATTTTACTGCAACGAATATTACATTTCAAAATGATGCTGGTTTTACGGCAGGCCAGGCCGTTGCTATGGAATCGGATGGCGACCAAGCAACCTTCACCAATTGCCGTTTTATCGGCAACCAGGATGTATTATTCATGAACAGCGCTACAAGTCGGCAATACTATGAACATTGCTATATCGAAGGTACGACTGATTTTATTTTTGGTGCCGCCACCGTGTGGTTAGAGCAATGTCATATCCACAGTAAAAAGAACTCGCACGTAACAGCAGCCGCTACACCCGAACAGAAAAAATTTGGCTACGTTTTTAATGAATGTATTTTAACCGGCGACACCTCATTGCACAATGCTTCATTGGGACGTCCCTGGCGACCAGCAGCTGCAGTAGTTTATATGCATTGTTTTATCGGTGAACATATACGACCAGAAGGCTGGAGTAACTGGAACAATACCGATTATTATAAAACGGCCCGCTATGCTGAATATAAAAACTATGGACCAACATCAGACCCGTTGAAAAGAGTAAATTGGTCAAAACAATTATCCGACGAAGAAGCGAAATTGTACACGATAGAAAATGTACTCAGCAACTGGAACCCAAAAAAATAAATCATGTCATGCTAAGAATACAGAATGTTCGCTATATCTTATTTTTTTTATTTGCCTTTGTTGCAAAGCAAATAGCGGCACAAACGGCGAACCCTCAACAGTATAAATATATTTTCACCGTAGCAAAAGATGGTACGGGCGATTTCAACTATATACAGGATGCTATCGATGCCATGCGTGTGTACCCATTACAACCCATCACGCTTTATATAAAGAATGGCACTTACAATGAAAAAATACAATTGCCTACTGACAATACCGATGTGATCTTTATCGGTGAAAGCGTGGAAAAAACCATCATAACGTTCAATGATTATTCAGGACGTGGTAAATTGAACACTTTTACTTCTTACACAGCAAAAATATCCGGTAATAGATTTATAGCGGAGAATATTACGTTTGCTAATTCAGCAGGCCCGGTAGGACAGGCACTTGCTTTGTATGTTGATGCTGATAGAGCCGTCTTTAATAATTGTCGCTTCCTCGGCAACCAGGATACTATTTTTTTAACAGGAGAAAATGCGCGGCAATATTTCACCAATTGTTATATAGAAGGGACAACTGATTTTATATTCGGTCCATCTACAGCAGTATTTAAACAATGCACGATAAGATGTAAATCGAATTCATATATAACCGCGGCCAATACCACGAAGGGCAAAAGATTTGGTTTTGTATTTTTAGATTGTAAAATCATAGCGGACTCAGCCGTCAGCAAATTATTCCTCGGCCGACCCTGGCGTGCTTATTCAAAAACAGTTTTTGTTCGTTGCGAATTACCAGCGCAGCTTACCCCAGAAGGATGGAATAATTGGAGCAACCCGGCTAACGAAGCAACCGTGTTCTATGCTGAATATAAAAATACCGGTGCAGGCGCTGCTACCAATGGCCGTGTAAAATGGTCGAAACAATTAAGCGATAAGGAAGCAGCAGATTATAATCTGGTTACTATATTTTCAGATACTGTGTACGGGGTAGCTACAGATAATAGTTGGTTTCAAAATATACAAACACATCCATTCAACTGGCCGGCTCAAACAACAACGAAGTAATGAAAAGTCATACTATAAAAATATTAGTGCTTTGTTTACTGGTAATAAAAACATCGGGGCAAACCGGTGTGGAGATGCCGCTGTATACCGGCCCTGTTCCTAATAGCACGAATGCAGCGAATAAAGAACAATCCGTAACAAGCGATAATGTAACACGTATATCGGGTGTAAGCATACCAAGCTTAACTGTTTTTATTCCTGAACATACAAATGGCAGGGCCGTGATCATTTGTCCCGGTGGCGGCTATGCGCGATTAGCGTTTGATAAAGAAGGCACGCGCGTGGCAACTGAATTAAATAAATGGGGCATTGTTGCTTTTGTGCTGAAATATCGTTTACCCAATGACACCTTTAATATCGATAAATCAACAGCACCATTACAAGACGCACAACAAGCTATTCGTTTAGTGAGAAAAAACGCAGCTACCTGGGGTATCGATAAAAATAAAATTGGCATCATGGGATTTTCCGCAGGTGGTCATCTTGCTTCCACAGCAGCCACACATTTTTCATTTAAGGCAGATCCAACCAACACCGACACGATTTCTGTTCGCCCTGATTTTGCAATATTACTTTATCCCGTTATTAGTTTCGATAGCAGCATTTATCATAAGGGGGCCAAGATTAATTTGATTGGTAATAATGCAAGCGCTGATAAAATTCGCTTCTACTCGAATGAGTTGCAGGTGACACCGCAAACACCACCAGTATTTATAGTACATGCGGGTGATGACGGCACGGTGCCGGTGGAGAATAGCGTACGTTTTTACCAGGCTTTTATAAAAAATAAAGTAGCGGTCGAAATGCATCTATATCCAAAAGGAGGACATGGCTTTGGAATGTATAATAAAACCACGAATGATAACTGGATGGACCGTTTACAAAACTGGCTTACAACTATTCAATAAAAAAACTGATGAGACTATTTATTGTGGCTATAGGATTGATGGGCTTTTATGTCGCTGCTGCGCAAAATAATCCCATATCAAAAACATGGGTGGCTGATAATGGCGATGGTACATATAAAAATCCTGTTATCAATGCCGACTATAGCGATCCTGATGTGACGAGAGTTGGTGATGATTATTATCTTGTTTCTTCCAGCTTTAATAATATACCGGGTTTACCTATTCTTCATTCAAAAGATTTGGTGAACTGGACCATACTTGGTCATGCCTTGTTACGACAACCCCCTTTCGAACTTTTTAGCAAAGTACAACATGGCAATGGTGTGTGGGCGCCGTCAATACGTTTTTATAAAGGCGAATTCTATATCTACTATCCCGATCCGGATTTTGGTATCTATCTTATCAAATCAAAAACTGCCGCGGGGCCATGGAGCGAACCAATATTGGTAGAAGCAGGCAAAGGTCTCATCGATCCATGTCCTCTATGGGATACCGATGGAAAAGTTTATCTCGTACATGCATATGCGGGTAGTCGTGCAGGTATCAAAAGTATCATCGTCATAAAACAATTAAATGCAGAAGGAACAAAAACGCTGGATGCTGGTGTGATGGTATATGATGGTCATGATAAAGACCCTACTATCGAAGGACCGAAACTATACAAACGCAATGGCTACTATTACATATTTGCCCCGGCAGGTGGTGTATCAACAGGATGGCAATTAGCGCTTCGTTCAAAAAATATTTATGGGCCTTATGAAAGAAAAGTAGTGCTGCAACAGGGAACCACTCCTATCAATGGTCCGCACCAGGGTGCATGGGTCGATACAAAAACAGGTGAAGACTGGTTCCTGCATTTCCAGGATAAAGATGCATATGGCCGTGTTGTTCATTTGCAACCTATGCGATGGGTGAATGATTGGCCCGTGATCGGTAAAGAAAATAAACCGGGTGATATTGGTGAACCTGTATTAGTATACAAGAAACCGAATGTTGGAAAAGTTTATCCAATAAGTACACCTGCCGAATCAGATGAATTTGATAATAATATTATTGGTAAACAATGGCAATGGGAAGCAAACCCAAAACCTTATTGGGCTTTTCCATCTGCAGGTAAACTTCGTTTGTTCTCTTCGCAAATTCCGGATAGTGTAAAATCATATTGGGATGTACCGAATCTTTTATTACAAAAATTTCCTGCAGAAGAATTCACCACCACAACCAAACTTTCTTTTCAACCAAGATTGGAAGGCGAACGTATTGGACTGATTGTGCAAGGTGCCGATTATGCTTTTATATCATTAATAAAAAAAGCGGATGGCAATTATATTTCTTTCAGCTATTGCAAGAATGCCGATAAAGGAACTGAACCAACAGTACAGGATGGAGAACGCATAAACAGTACAGATATTTATTTAAGGGTACAGGTAGCAAAAGGTGCTGTATGCAGTTTTAGTTATAGTGAAGATGGAAAATTGTTTAAACCACTCGGAGAAAAATTTGTTGCCAAACCCGGTCGCTGGATCGGTGCGAAGATGGGATTGTTTTGTACAAGGACAGTGAAAACAAATGATTCGGGATTTGCAGATATAGATTGGTTTAAGGTTAACAATTGAACATTGAGAATTGAATATTGAACATTCACTCATAAAAACGCTTGCCAATGGAACGTCGCCAATTTCTCGGCTATACTGCCGCAGCGGGTGCAGCATTAATGCTTCATCCATTCGAATCATTCGCCTTTACAGGTGATGCTAAATTAAGACTCGCACAAGTTGGTACCGGCCACCGTGGCTCTGGTTTCTGGGGTCGTGATTTACTAAAAGCTTTTGGTGAAAAGATTGAATTCGTCGGCCTCTCCGATATCAATCCCGGAAGATTGGCTTATGCAAAAAGCGTTTATGAAGTAAACTGCCCAACGTTCTCAAATTTCGATGAGATGCTTCGTCAGACAAAACCTGATTATGTAATTGTAACCACTGTAGATGCCACGCACGATGAGTTTATTGTAAAAGCATTGGAAGCCGGTTGCAACGTTATCACCGAAAAACCAATGACCACCGATGAAGTAAAATGCAAACGGATACTCGATGCCGAGAAAAAAACAGGAAAAAAAGTAGTGGTTGCCTTCAACTACCGGCACAGTGTACACGCAATGCAGTTGAAAGAATTATTAGCGGCAGATCGCGTAGGGAAAATAACTTCCGTTGATTTTAACTGGTACCTGAATGTATATCATGGTGCCGATTATTTCCGTCGCTGGCATGGACGCATGGCCCGCAGTGGTTCCTTATGGGTACATAAAGCCACGCATCATTTCGATTTGCTGAACTGGTGGTTGAATTCTGAACCGGTTGAAGTAATGGCCTATGGTAAACTGGAACATTATGGAAAGAACAATGCTTTTCGTGGTACTACCTGTCGCAGTTGCGAACATAAAAAGGAATGTAAATTCTATTGGGATATTACCAAAGATGAACGACTAACTAATTTATATGTGAAGAACGAACAACATGATGGATATGTACGCGATGGTTGTGTGTGGAGCAATGAGATCGATATATATGATAAGATGTCGGCGCAGATCATTTATGCAAATGGGGTAACGGCCAATTATTCATTGACTACTTATTCTCCGTATGAAGGCTGGCAAATCGCATTCAATGGTATGAAGGGAAGAATAGAAACCTGGGAAGACATTCCTTACCTGCAAAAAATGCAGGATGATCAATCGAAACGTCACGCTATCGAAATGAGTACGGCCGATGATGCTATTGCCGGTGAAGTACGCGAGATCATGGTGATGGATAATTTTGAAAAGAACTACGAGATCTTTACGACCCCAAAAATAAAAGGCGGTCATGGTGGTGGCGATATACGCATGCAGCGAAGAATGTTCGTCGACAAAAACGATAATCCACATAATGTAATGGCCGGTACACGCGAAGGTGCCATGTCCATCCTGATCGGCATTGCCGCAAGAAAAAGCATCAAAGAAAACCGACCGGTCAAGATTAGTGAATTGACCGACTTAGTACCAATGGCTAACAGATTTTAAGCCCGAAAAGCGCTTATAGAAGACCGGTATACGCGAAACTACCGGGTATGATTTAAACTGCCTTATCGGCAAATGGGTTAAAGCAAAATACCGCAGCGAAATACGCAACAATTCCCGGTAACGATTGCGTAAATAAATGGATGCAATTGGTTGATTAACAATCAATATCTGGTTAGAATTGCAGAACGAAAGCCGGTAAAACAGCTTGCCTTTAACATGAAGAAACTACTTGTATCCATCAGTCTTTTTGTGACCGCATTGCCGGTGTTTTCGCAAACCGGTTGGCCCACTGCAAAAGCGGGAAAATTACCGGTGATCATCGCACCAAAATTTAAAAAAGATACACTCAGCATTACAAAGTTTGGGGCCATTGCAGATGGAAATACATTAAACACCAAAGCAATCAATGCAACCATCGATGCCATGAATAAAAAAGGTGGTGGTGTTGTATTGGTGCCCGCAGGTTTATGGTTGACAGGTCCTGTTGTTTTAAAAAGTAATATCAATTTTCATTTAGCTACTGGTGCGTTCTTATTATTCACCGACGATCAAAATGAATATCCGTTAGTAAAAGGTAATTGGGAAGGTATACCGCAGATGCGGAACCAATCACCCATATCTGCGGATGGTGCCACTAATATTGGTATTACTGGTAAAGGCATTATCGATGGTAATGGTGATAATTGGCGCGCGGTAAAAAAAGACAAGCTCAATGAAACACAATGGAAAAAATTAATCAGCGGACCTGGCATCGTGAGTGAAGATGGTAAGACTTACTATCCTTCTGCCAGTTTTTTAAAAGGTTCGAAGATGGCGGCTAATCCCGGCCTCATCACACCTGATAAGGACATGGCTTTTTATGAAAGCATCAAAGGATTTTTGCGCCCGAATATGCTGGTATTGACTAAATGCAAAATTATTTTGCTCGAAGGCGTTACTTTTCAAAATTCACCAGCATGGTGCCTGCATCCATTGATGTGCGAGAACCTTACGCTCCGCAGTGTATCCGTGAAGAATCCCTGGTATGCGCAGAATGGTGATGGTATCGATGCCGAGAGCTGTAAAAACGTATTGATCGAAGATTGCATATTCGATGTAGGCGATGATGCACTTTGTATGAAAAGTGGCCGTGATGCAGAAGGAAGGAAAAGAGGAATGCCAATAGAGAATGTGATCATTCGCGGTTGTACAGTATATGCCGCACATGGCGGTTTTGTTATTGGCAGTGAAATGAGCGGCGGTGCCAGAAATATTTATGTAAGCAATTGCAGTTTTATCGGAACTGATATTGGCCTTCGTTTCAAAACAACAAGAGGACGTGGTGGCATCGTGGAAAATATTTTTATCAAGGATATCTATATGAAAGATATTCCGGGTGAAGCCATTCTGTTCGATATGTATTATATGGCGAAAGATCCTATTCCACTATCCGGTGAGAAAAGGGATTTGCCGAAAGTAGAATTCAAACCAGTAGATGAGTCGACACCCGTGTTTAAAAATTTTTATATCAGCAATGTATATTGTAACGGTGCCGCTAAAGCGATTTTCGTACGCGGTCTGCCCGAAATGCATGTAAAAGATATTGTGCTGGAGAACATGGTACTGCAGGCCGATAAAGGCATCGATGTACAGGAAGCAACAGGCATCACGTTCAGGAATATCAAAGTAATTAGCAAGGACAATGATCCCGTGGTGGATGTGATACACAGCGACAAACTCGTATTCGACAACATTACTTACAAACAAGATGCGGCTTTATTGTTTCGCGTAAGCGGCGACAGGAGCAGCACCATCGATATTAAGAAAACAGACCCATCGAAAGCAAAGGAAAAAATAAAATTTGAACTGGGTGCCACGGAAAAAGCTATTCTCTAATGCTGATTGTGCAGGATAGTTTAACGGGCATTGTTTCCTTTCTTTGAACAGGGCAAATGCTTGCAATAATGAAAAAAAACATACTACTGATTTTGCTGGGTTTATCCCTGCATGCTTCATCACAAACACTAAGTGAAAAGATGGCGCATACAGCGATGACCATTTGGAAAGATTCTTTTGCCTTTGGTGATAGACCCGCGCGTTGGAGTTACGATATGGGTGTTATCCTGAAAGGATGTGAACGTGTATGGCAAAATACCGGCGATCCTCAATACTTCGAGTACATCAAACGCCTGATGGATTTTTATGTGAATGAAGATGGCAGCATCAAAGATTATAAACCGGCTGAATATAATATTGACCATATCAATAACGGTAAGTTGATCCTGCTTTTGTACCGTGTATTGGGAAAAGAAAAATACCTCAAAGCCGCGAACCTGTTGCGTGAACAATTACGCACGCATCCGCGCACTAACCAGGGCAGCTTCTGGCATAAAAAAATATATCCATACCAGGTATGGCTCGATGGTTTGTACATGGGACAACCTTTCTATGCCGAATATGCAGACCTGATGCATGAAGACACCGTGTTCAATGATGTAGCGAGACAATTTGTATGGATCGAGCAACATGCACGTGATCCAAAGACCGGTTTACTTTATCACGCATGGGATGAAAGCAAACAACAACAATGGGCGAATCCAAAAACTGGCCAATCACCATTATTCTGGGGACGCGCGATGGGTTGGTATTCCAATGCTATCGTGGATGTGTTGGATTGGTTCCCGGCCAAACATCCCGGTCGCCAACAATTGATCGATATACTGAACCGCTTGGTAAGTGCTATTGAAAAAGTGCAGGACAAAAAAACCGGTTTATGGTATGATATACTCGGTTACGATGGACCGGGTAAAGAAAAAAATTATTTCGAAGCATCGGCCAGTTGCCAGTTTGTATATGCTATTGCCAAAGGTGTACGCAAAGGTTATTTACCTGCTGCGCGAATCGCTATCGCCAAAAAAGCTTACGATGGTATTGTAAAAGAATTCATCAAAGAAGAAAACGGACAAACCAATCTCTATGGTACTGTATCGGTATCGGGATTAGGTGGCAATCCTTACCGCGATGGCAGTTTCGAATACTATATGCGCGAAAAAGTGATCGTTAATGATCCGAAAGGAATGGGTGCTTTCATTAAATGTGCGGGTGAAATGGAAATAGCCGACAGTCAAAAAAATGGCAAAGGAAAAACGATATTGCTCGATCGCTATTTCAATAGTGAAAAGAAAAAAGATATTGGTGGTGCCAACAGTTACTGGCATTATACCTGGGAAGAAAAATCCAATGGCGGCTTTTCTACCTTTGGTAGTGTGTTTGAAAAAAATGGCGCTAAGCTTTCTTCTTTAGATGTTGCTCCTACCGCTGCTAACTTAAAAGGATCATCCGTTTATATCATTGTTGATCCCGACCATATAAGAGATAATCCATCGCCCAATTATGTATCGGCAAAAGATGTAAAAAATATCAGCGATTGGGTAAAAGCAGGTGGTACATTGGTATTGATGGCGAATGATAGTTTCAATTGCGATCTTACTCATTTCAATTTATTGGCTGGTGCAGTCGGCATCAAGTTTACCGACAAAAGCCTGAACATGGTGAAGAACGATGCATTTGTACAGGGAGAAGTATTACCGGGCACTGGTAATCCTATTTTTAAAACAACAGCCAGAATGTACCTCAAAGAGATCAGTGCCTTGCAATTAAAAGCACCAGCAAAAGCATTGATCACGAAAGACAATGATGTTATTATCGCTACGGCAAAATATGGCAAGGGAAATGTATTCGCCGTTGGCGATCCCTGGTTGTATAATGAATATGTAGATGGAAGAAAATTACCGGCTGCATATGAAAACTATAAGGCAGCAGAAGATCTAGTGAAATGGTTATTGCAAAATTCAAAATAATTGCATCGCGAAGCGGCAAGCATGAGCAAGAGATATAAAATAAAATCGTTTCTATTCTTAACTGCATTGTTAATACAAGTTGCGGCTATTTCGCAGGCTAAGTATAGCAAGCAGATCGTCGTGGCAGCAGATGGTAGCGGCGATTATAAAACAATACAGGGTGCTTTGAATAGTTTATCGGACTCAGCTGCTACACCACGTCTCATCTTCGTTAAAAATGGACGATATGCCGAAAAAATCTATCTCGAAAAAACAAACGTGATCATTGAAGGCGAGGACAGGGAAAAAACAATATTAGTGGCCAGTATTGCAAGAGATGAATGGCGTTGCGGTCATACAGATGATTGGGGAGTTGCTACATTAAATGTCGGAGCAAGCGATCTCACATTGAAGAACCTTACTATCACGAATGATTTTGGTTTTGATTTCAAAGAAAAAACTATTTGGTGCGCCTCCGATACTTCTGCCAGTAAACAAAAGACCTTACGCAAAGATGGACATCAAATGGCTTTGCGTACTATGAATATGGCTACGCGTTTAAAAGCCATTAACTGTCGCTTTCGTGCATTTGGTGGCGATACGGTGAGTCCCTGGGAAATATATAATGGCATGTGGTATTTTAAAGATTGCATCATGGAAGGTGGTGTGGATTTTTATTGTCCGCGCGGATGGGCATGGGCAGAGAACTGTGAGTTCATTTCGCATACAGGCCCCGCTGCTATTTGGCATGATGGAAGTGGTAACCAGGATTCAAAAACGGTATTAGTAAATTGTAAGTTTACCGGTTATGATGGTTTTCTCCTCGGCCGCTATCATCGCGAAGCACAGTTCTATTTATTGAATTGCCATTTTGCAAAGAATATGAAAGATGCGGATATTTATCTCGTACCCACGAATACACCGTTGAAATGGGGAAGAAGAATATATTATTATAATTGTCATCGCGAAGGCGGAAATGAATTTAGCTGGTATGCTAATAACCTTCCGAATGGTTTGAAAGAAACTGATATTACTGTAAACTGGGTATTCGGCGCGCGCTGGAGCCCTGAAAAAAATTAAGTATGCAATTATCAAAAGATACGGTTGCAGCCATTGCAGCCAAACCCGGCCTCGAAATACCTAGCACTACCCTTTTCGAGTTGCCGGAAAAAGTATTACAATTTGGAACAGGTGTGCTGTTAAGAGGATTGCCCGATTATTTTATCGACAAAGCCAATAAGCAAGGCATTTTTAATGGACGCGTGGTCGTGGTAAAATCAACCGATAGCGATAGCAGTGCTTTCGATAAACAAGATGGTTTGTATACGATCTGTGTACGAGGTATCGATAATGGAAAAACCGTCGAAGAAAATATCATCAATGCTTCTATCAGTCGTGTATTGAGTGCCAAAACAGAATGGAAGAGAATATTAGAATGTGCGCATAACCCGGAGATGAAGATCATTATTTCCAATACGACCGAAGTAGGAATACAATTGGTGCAGGACGATATCAATAGCGATCCCCCCGTATCATTTCCCGGCAAATTATTAGGGTTTTTATACGAACGCTTCAAAGCATTCAACGGCAGTGCAGCCAGCGGTATGGTGATCGTACCTACCGAATTGATCACCGATAACGGTACCAAACTCGAAAGCATCGTGCTTGAACTCGCGCATCGCAACAATGTCGATTTCAAATTTATTGAATGGTTAGAGAATCATAATACTTTCTGCAATTCATTAGTCGATCGTATTGTACCCGGTAAACCATCGGCAGCAGAAACAAAAAAATTAGAGGCTACTCTTGGTTATGAAGATGAATTATTGACCATGAGCGAAGTCTTTCGTCTCTGGGCTATCGAAGGTGATGATAAGGTAAAAGAAGTTTTATCTTTTTGCCAGGCTGATGATGGTGTAGTGATTGCTCCCGATATTACGTTGTTCAAAGAATTGAAATTACGCCTGCTGAATGGTACACATACTTTCAATTGTGGACCGGCCTTCTTGTCCGGATTCAATATTACCCGCGAAGCAGTATCCGATAAGACATTTTCTGCTTTCGCTAAAAAACTGATGCACGAAGAAATTGCGAACGCCATTCCTTTTACTATCGATAAAAAAGTAAAAGCCGATTTTGCGGATCGCGTGTTCGAACGTTTTTGCAATCCCTTTATCGATCATCAGTGGTTGAGCATAACGGTGCAGTACACATCGAAAATGAAAATGCGCAACGTGCCTTTATTACTGCAACATTATAAAAGCACCGATAACGTTCCGGTAAATATGGCGATGGGCTTTGCAGGCTTTCTTCAATACTTGCAAGCTACGCGCAAAGATGGCAACAAATACTATGGCGAAAGAAATGGACAGGAATACGAGATAAAAGATGATTCGGCGGAGTATTTTTACAATACGTGGAAAGATAGTAGCCCGGAAGAAGTGGTGGATGCCGTATTGCAAAATGAAGAATTATGGGAAACCAATCTCGCTGCACTGCCTGGATTCAGACAAGCAGTATTGGAACAATTACAAGATATGTCGTCAGCGGGTGTATTGACCACCATTGCGCGACTGGAGAATAAAAAAATAACAGCATAAATGAAGCACAGGGTTTTAAAAGTTAACCGGAAGGACAATGTGATCGTTGCCCTCACAAATCTTAGCAAAGGAGAAACGATTTCTTTTGAGAACGCCGATTATATATTGACCGATGATATTCCTGCCAAGCATAAATTTTTTATGCAGGATATGCATCCCGGTGATGAAGTGATCATGTACGGTGTGTTAGTAGGCAAAGCGCAAAAACCTATTTCGAAAGGTGGCCGCATGACAACTGATAATATCAAACATGCTGCCGAACCTTATGCTTTCCGTAATGCACATTTCGACTGGCATGCACCGGATGTTTCAAAATTTAAAGACAAAACCTTCAATGGCTATCATCGTAGCGATGGAAGAGTAGGCACGGCCAACTACTGGCTTTTTATACCAACTGTTTTTTGCGAAAACCGAAATTTAGATGTGATCCGCGAAGCGATGCACAATGAATTAGGTTATGCAGTAACAGATAAGTATAAGCAATACACACATCAATTGGTGAATGCTTATAAGCAAGGCTCCGATCTTTCCACCATCGACCTCTCTCCTTCCGGTAATGGACAGGAACGTCCTTTTAAAAATGTAGATGGTATAAAATTTCTCAATCACCAGGGCGGTTGCGGTGGTATACGCCAGGATGCTGCGGTGCTGAGTAAGTTATTGGCGGCTTATGCAGATCATCCCAATGTAGGTGGTGTAACAGTATTGAGTCTTGGTTGCCAGAATTTACAGGTAGAAGATTTCAAACATGACCTGAAAAAACATAACCCGCATTTCGATAAGCCCTTATATATTTTCGAGCAACAGCAATCGCAAAGCGAAGAACAATTAATCGCCGATGCTATTCGCAAAACATTTGAAGGCTTAGTTGAAATAAATAAATCAGTTAGAAAACCCGCACCACTTAGTGAATTATGTATCGGTGTAAAATGCGGCGGTAGTGATGGGTTCAGCGGTATCTCTGCTAACCCATCAGTTGGTTATTGTTCCGACCTTGTTGTTGCGTTGGGCGGAAAAATATTATTGGCCGAGTTTCCTGAACTATGTGGAGTGGAACAGGAATTGATTGATCGCTCTGTTGACGAACCCACTGCACAAAAATTTATTCACCTGATGAAAAGTTACGAGGAGATCGTAACCAATGCAGGCTCCAGTTTCTCGATGAACCCATCACCCGGTAATATAAAAGATGGATTGATCACAGATGCCATCAAGAGTGCAGGCGCTGCAAAAAAAGGTGGTACATCACCAGTAGTGGATGTATTGAATTATACTGAACCGGCTACCAAACCAGGATTAAGTCTTGTTTGCACACCGGGCAATGATGTGGAAGCAACGACTGGTAAAGCTGCAAGCGGTGCTACCCTGATATTATTTACAACCGGTCTTGGTACACCTACCGGTAATCCTGTTTGTCCTACTATTAAAGTATCGACCAACAGCAATCTCACTAAAAGAATGAATGATATTATTGATATTGATTGCGGACCAGTAATCGAAGGAGATAAAACCATTGAAGAAATGGGTGAAGCTATACTGAACTATTGCATCAAAGCCGCCAGCGGCGAAGTAATACCAAAAGCAGTATTGTTGAACCAGGATGATTTTATTCCGTGGAAGAAGGGAGTATCGCTATAGAGGTTCGGGGTCCGGCAAGTGGGGAGTGGGGTGTTCGCGGCCAAGTCCTGAGCGAAGCCGAAGGACGCCGCGTGAAATCTTAAATAAAAACGTAGTTGTATGAAACCATTTTTAGATGAAAATTTTTTGCTGTCGAATGCGACTGCACAGCGTTTGTACCATGAGTATGCGAAACAAATGCCCATCATTGACTACCACAATCACCTGCCACCAAACGAGGTAGCCGAAAATAAAAGTTTTGATAATATCACCCGTGTATGGCTAAATGGTGATCATTATAAATGGCGCGCTATGCGGGCCAATGGCGTACCGGAAGAATATATTACCGGCAACCGCAGCGATTGGGAAAAATTTCAGGCGTGGGCTACAACGGTGCCGTATACACTAAGAAATCCTTTGTACCATTGGACGCATCTCGAATTACAACGTTATTTCGGTATTACGGATATACTCAATGGTGATAGTGCAAGAAAGATATATGATGAATGTGCAGAAAAATTACAAACCACCGATTACACTGTAAGAGGTTTATTGGAACAAATGAACGTGAAGCTGATCTGCACTACCGATGACCCTGTAGACAATCTTCAATACCACCAGCAATTGCAAAACGATAATTGGTCGGTAAAAGTGTTACCTGCATTTCGTCCCGATAAAGCCATGAATGTAGACGATACCAATAATTTCAACAATTATTTGACCGGCTTAGAAAAAGCAGCCGATGTATCGATCAGCACATACAATGATTATCTCGCAGCGTTGAAAAAACGCCATACTTATTTTGTCGCCAATAATTGCTGCGTCAGCGATCATGGTCTCGAAGAGATCTATGCAGAAGATTATACCGCAACGGAAGTAGCAGGCATCTTCGCCAAAATACGTTCAGGCGGTACACTAACCCTGGAGGAGAACCGAAAATTCAAATCGGCCATGCTGGTGAACTTCGCCGAATGGGATTGGGAAAAAGGTTTTGTACAACAATACCATTTAGGTGCGTTGCGTAATAATAACAGCCGCATGCTGCAACAACTCGGTGCCGATACCGGTTGGGATAGTGTGGGCGATTTCAAACAAGCAAAAGCACTGGCTAAATTCCTCGATCGCTTAGATAGGGATAATAAACTTGCCAAGACCATCATCTATAATCTTAATCCTGCCGACAACGAATTATTCGCGACGATGATCGGTAATTTCAATGATGGTACTGCTGTTGGAAAAATACAATGGGGATCATCCTGGTGGTTCCTCGATCAGAAAGATGGCATGACCAAGCAGATCAACACCCTTAGCAATATGGGATTGCTCAGCCGTTTTATTGGCATGCTGACCGATAGCCGTAGCTTTCTTTCTTTCCCGCGTCACGAATATTTCAGGCGTTTACTATGCAATTTATTTGGCGAAGAAATCGAGAATGGAGAATTGCCAAATGATATTGATTGGATCGGGCAGGTAGTACAGGACATTTGCTACAACAACGCGAAAAATTATTTTAACTGGCAGCATATCGACGATACATCGACAGGTTCATTAACTAAAACATCACTGAAAGCATAATTATGGAGATCAGATTTCAAAACAGCCCGAAAGAAACAAAGACAATGGATACCGCGGAACTGCGGGAAAATTTCTTAGTACAACAATTGTTGCAAGATGATAATATCAAACTTGTTTACTCGCATTACGATCGCGTGATCGTTGGTGGTGTAAAGCCCGTTAATAAGACAATTGCCCTACCTAATCATCCGGAACTAAAAGCAGAGTATTTTTTAGAGAGAAGAGAATTAGGCATTATCAATATTGGCGGGGCTGGTACAGTTATCGCTGCAGGAAAAGAATACAATCTCGACAAACTGGATTGCGTTTATCTCGGCAAAGGAACCAACAATGTTGAATTCAAAAGCAATGCTGCAGGTAACCCTGCGCTTTTCTATTTATTATCGGCGCCAGCACATCATTCATACCCGAATACATTAATGACCAAAGAAAACGCATCACCTGTTAACCTCGGTGAAACTGCTACTTCCAATAAACGCACTATTTATAAATATATCCATCTAGATGGCATCAAGAGTTGCCAGCTCGTAATGGGTCTTACCGTATTGGAAGCAGGAAGCGTTTGGAATTCTGTTCCACCGCATACGCATACGCGCAGAATGGAAGTGTATTTTTATTTTGATATACCTGCAGAGCAACGCGTGTTTCATTTCATGGGAGAACCACAGGAAACCAGGCATATTGTAATAGACAATCATGAAGCCGTGATCTCAGCACCATGGAGCATGCATTTTGGATGCGGTACTGCCAACTACGGATTCATTTGGGGAATGGCTGGCGAGAACCAATTATTCACCGATATGGACCCGGCACCGATAGCTGGATTGAAATAAATCATCGTCGGTAACGATGCCGCTAAAAATTGGCAACGATTCCGGCAATAAAACAGTAAAAGGACACAGGAGTAGAAAGCATCATAACGTATCTTTCAGACCCTGATAACACTAATACTATATACTCAATAAAAAACAATAAAGATGTCTAAGAAAGTAGTAACCCTCGGGGAGATCATGTTGCGTTTATCGACTCCCGATTTCAAACGTTTTGTACAGGCCGATACCTTCGATATCACTTACGGTGGTGGCGAAGCGAATGTAGCTGCGGCATTATGTAATTATGGTCTTAACGGAACCTTTGTTACCAAAGTACCGAATAACCCGATTGGTCAATCTGCCATTAACCATCTTCGTCGTTATGGTGTAGATACACAGTATATCGCCCGTGGCGGTGACCGTCTTGGTATTTACTTTTTAGAGACCGGTGCATCGATGCGTGCATCGCAAGTGGTATATGATCGTGCTCATGCATCTATTGCAGATGTTGACATCAGCGAATTTGATTTTGATAAAATATTAGATGGTGCCGATTGGTTTCATACTACCGGCATTACTCCTGCGTTAAGCGATAAAGCCGCAGCATTGACAGAAGCTGCATTAAAAGCTGCGAAAGCAAAAGGCATTACGACCAGCATCGACCTTAACTACCGTAAAAAATTATGGAGCAAGGAAAAAGCAAGAGAAGTGATGACGAAACTTTGCCAGTATGTAGATGTATGTATCGGTAATGAAGAAGATGCGGATACAACGCTTGGCTTTAAAGCAAAAGATACGGATGTAACCAAGGGCGAATTAAACCTCGATGGTTTCAAAGATGTATTCAAACAAATGAAAGAAAAATTCGGTTTCAAGTTTATTGCTTCTTCACTTCGTGAAAGTCATAGCGCGAGTGATAATGGATGGAGTGCATTGGTATATGATGGTTCTGAATTTTATCATACCAAACAATACAATGTTCGCATCGTTGACCGCGTAGGTAGCGGCGATTCATTTGCGAGCGGTTTGATATATGGATTAGTAACAGGTATGCCAATGCCCGAAGCTGCTGAGTTTGGTGTAGCTGCTTCTGCATTAAAACACACTATTCCCGGCGATCTTAATCACGCTACATTAAGCGATGTAAAAGATTTAATGAAGGGTGATGGAAGTGGACGTGTACAACGTTAATAAAATAAACTTGTCATCCCGAGCGAAGCGAGGGAAAAAACTAAATTCATGATCATAGACACTCTACAGAACGCATCGAAATATTTCACCGTCCATCCTTTATTCGCAAAAGCCTTTGAATATATCGATCAAACCGATCTGGCGAATGCGGCCGATGGTAAAGCAGATATTGCGGAAGGATTGAAAGCGATTTTCAGTAACGCGCCTGGTAAAACAGCCGATGCGAGTCTTGCTAAATTCGAATGTCACGATAAGAATATCGATATACAACTTTGCATCAATGGCGTCGAAACGATCTATTGGAAACCCCGGGAAAAATGCGTAGCACCCAACGGTGATTATAATGCAGAGAAAGATGTACGTTTTTTCAGCGATGCGCCTGATATGTCATTTCAATTGACGAATGGACAATTCGCGATCTTTTTTCCGGAAGATGTGCATGCGCCGATGATCGGTGAAGGGAATATCAAAAAACTAGTTATCAAGGTTAAATTATAAAACAACTCATGAGCAAATCAAAACAAATAGCTGACGCGATCATCGCACAAGGCATGTTGCCTCTTTATTTTAATGCCGATGAAACCGTGAGTATCGATACACTCCGCGCTATTTACAAAGCTGGTGTGAAAGCTGTAGAATACACAAACCGTGGAGATGCGGCGCTTGCGAATTTCAAAAAAATGATCGCGGTACGCAATGCAGAAATGCCGGGTATGTTATTAGGTGTGGGTACGGTAAAAAATCTTGCAACGGCTAAAGATTATATGGCAGCTGGCGCAGATTTCTTAGTAAGTCCTGGTTTTGTAAAAGAAGTAGCTGATTATGCTGTTGCCAATGATATATTTTATGCGCCTGGTTGTATGACTCCTTCGGAGATCATTGCTGCAGAAAATAGTGGTATTGGCTTTATCAAACTATTCCCGGGTAATATGCTTGGACCAGAGTTTTTAAGCGGAATAAAGGATATCTTCCCTAAATTACTATTCATGCCTACTGGTGGCGTGGATACAACCAAAGAAAATATCGAAGGCTGGTTCAAAGCAGGTGTTTGCGCCGTTGGTATGGGTAGCAAACTCATCAGCAAAAAACTGATGGAAGCAAAGGATTATGCAACGATGGAAGCAGAGACGAAAAAAGTACTGGAGCTGATCGCATCAATAAAAAAATAAACGATTCCGGAAGCCACTGGTATACCGGAAGCTAACAATTGCCATTATGACAACACAGGAAAAAATTGGAAAATATCGGTGGACAATCTGTGGGTTAATATTTTTTGCGACCACCATCAACTATATCGACAGGAATGTTATCAGCTTCCTGAAATCCACTTTCACAACAGATCTTGGATGGACAGATGGTGACTATGCAGATGTAGAAATTACCTTCAAGATATTTTATGCGATAGGCATGTTGGGCGCCGGCCGGTTGATCGATAAACTGGGAACTAAGATCGGCTACGGTCTTTATACTTTTTTGTGGAGCCTGGTTGGTGTGGCTACTGCACTGGTTAGTACGGTTACGGGTTTTAAAATTGTGCGCGGCGCACTAGGTCTTACCGAATCAGGCAACTTTCCAGCTGCTATAAAAACAGTGGCCGAATGGTTTCCCAAAAAGGAAAGAGCATTAGCGACGGGCATTTTTAATTCCGGTGCCAATATTGGTGCGATCGTAACACCGATAGTAGTTCCGATCATCCTTTTCAATTATGGCTGGCAGGCAACTTTTGTAATTACCGGTCTGCTTGGATTTATCTGGTTTGTTTTTTGGATTATCCTCTATGATGTTCCTTCTAAACAACGCCGCCTGAAACAAGCCGAAAGAGAATATATAGAAAGTGATAAAGATGAATTGCCACAGAGCGCCGACAATCAACCCAAATTATCATGGGGAAAATTGTTAACCTACAAACAAACATGGGCATTTGTTATTGGTAAATTTTTAACCGATCCTATCTGGTGGTTTTATATCTTTTGGTTACCCGATTTTTTTGAAAGTGTTTACCATATCAAATTACAGGCAGCAAGCTGGCCCGTAGCTACCGTATATATTATTTCCACTATTGGCAGTGTTGGTGGTGGATGGCTTCCTCTCTATCTTATCAAAAAAGGATGGCCGGTTTTCAAAGCCCGTAAAGTTTCAATGCTTATTTATGCCTTCTTTGTATTGCCGATCTTCTTTGCATTAGTACTCGGCAAAATGAATATGTGGTATGCAGTCGGTGTAATTGGTTTAGCTGCGGCCGCACACCAAGCCTGGAGTGCGAATATCTTCACTACTGTTAGTGATATGTTCCCAAAAAATGCAACTGCTTCTGTAACCGGTATCGGTGGAATGTTTGGCGGTTTGGGTGGCATCGCGCTATCCCTGTTCGTGCAAAAGCAAATGTTTGTCTATTACCGTAAAATAGACCAGATTGAAACAGCTTATTATATCATGTTTGGTATTTGCGCTGGCGCCTACCTGTTAGGTTGGGTCCTCATGCATTTCTTAGTACCGAAGATGAAACGAATCGAAGTATAGCTTCTTAAAAATTAGTAAAAACCTCCTCGTAACGAGGAGTTTTTTTATGCTTATATTTTTTGAAACACTGAGACACAGTGATTCTCTGTGTTTCCGTGCCTTCATGGTTTTTGGTAAGTATTAGTTTGCGCCGAGCCGCTGGCAAATTTTCCTTACTTTGAAGTATCATATTAAAATCATTTGCGAATGGCAAAAGCCAAAACCATTTCGGACAAGGACCAGGTCACCGCCTATATCAAAGAACTCAAGCCTGCATTTGCCAAAATCATCGAAGCGCTTCGCCAACTAATATTAAAATCCGATAAGCTGGTAGCCGAACAAATAAAATGGAATAGTCCCGCTTTTTATTACACAGGAGAAATGAAACCATTTGACCCCAAAGAATATAAAAGGGATATACTCGTGATGAACCTGCGCAACGAACGCATCTTGCTGATCTTTCCTACAGGTGATAAGATAAAAGACAAAACGGGTTTGCTGGAAGGCGATTATAAAGACGGCCGCAGGATGATCAATCTTGCCGATATGCAGGCCGTAAAGGACAATGAAAAGAATATTCAATCCATCATACGCGAATGGATCAAGTTAGTCGACAAATAATGATGATGTATCGGTTTGCCGGAAGGCGGTAAGACGGGAAGTATGATTTCAGTTTTATTTCTTACCGACTTACCGTCTTCCCGGCACTCAAATAATCTGTAGATTAAAAAACGGGGCTTTCGGCGTAACTTATATTCTCAATTAAATTATCAATGCCCGATCAATTGACCACTCCAATTAAAATCATACTGACCGGTGCTACCGGTATGGTTGGCGAAGGCGTATTATATGAATGCCTCCAGAGCAAAAAGGTAGCAGCGATACTAGTAGTTGGCAGAAAAAGCTGTGGATATACGCATCCTAAATTAACCGAAGTAATTCATCGCGATTTCTTCGATCTTAGTCCCGTCCAGGAAAAATTAATTAGCTATGATGCCTGCCTGTTTTGCTCCGGTGTTTCGTCCGTTGGTAAAAAGGAGCCTGAATTTCATGAACTAACTTATACCCTTACAATGGCCGTCGCGAAATTGCTATCACAGCTCAACCCGGCCATGACTTTTTGTTATATATCAGGCGCAGGTACGGATAGTAGTGAAAAAGGTAAAACCATGTGGGCGCGGGTAAAAGGAAAAACAGAAAACGATTTAACCAAACTTCCTTTTAAAGCAGTGTATAATTTTCGACCAGGTGTGTTGAAAAAAACAAAGGGATTAAAAAATACATTGGGCTTTTATAAATGGTTGGGTTGGTTGATACCTATTATTAAATTGATATCGCCTAATTCGGTTTCTTCCCTCCGGCAATTAGGCCAGGCAATGATACACGTAAGTGTTTCCGGCTATGATAAAAATATAGTAGAAGTAAGTGATATCATCGCATTGTCGAAACTTGAATTGGAACAAGCTACCAAAAGCAATTAGTTTTGCAGCATGCCTTTCTCCTTCAAAGCCATCATCTATAAAAAAGGTATTAACCTTTGTGTTGATACACCCCTAAAAATTACTGACCAATTAAAACCCTTGAAAGGCTATATACCTGTTACGGGCACTATCAACAATCATCCCTTTATTCAAACATTAGTGCCCGTAAAAGATGGGCCCTATCGTTTATTCGTAAATAATATCATGTTGAAAGGCGCGTCTGTTAAATTAGGAGACACTGTCAAGTTCACTATCGAACAAGATAACGTAAGACGTGAAGAACTTTTCCCATCCGCATTAAAAAAAGCATTGCAAGAAACTGGGTTGACAGCAATCTTCAACGAATTGACGCCCGCAAGAAAAAAAGAAGTGTTACGTTATTTGAATAATCTAAAAACAAAAGACGCGCTCGACCGTAATATTGAGAAAGTAATTACGCAGTTAAAAAATAAAAAAGAAAACGTAAAAGGTTTTTTGAGAGCGATAAAACCATCTCCTGTCAAAAAAAAAAATCAATAACACTATGTTCCTGAGAATGGAGAATTGGCCGGGTAAGAAATTGATTGGTCAGCGGGTAAACATGAGTTTTGCCAATGATAAAACACCATTGCTTTGGCGTGGGTTTATGCCGCGCAGAAAAGAAATTCTAAATGCGATCGGTACCGATCTCTATTGTGTACAGCAGTACGACAACTTAAATATAGTCACACCTGATCCAAATAGTTTGTTCGATAAATGGGCAACTGTTGAAGTAAGCAGTTTCGATACAATACCGACTGGAATGGAATCACTCATCATACCACCCGGCTCCTATGCTGTTTTCCTGCACAAGGGTTCAGCTGCGACAGGTCATATCAGCTTTCAATATATTTTTGGTGAATGGATACCGTCATCGGTCTATACCATTGATGATCGTCCTCATTTTGAAGTGTTAGGTGAACGTTACAAAAACAACGATCCGGATTCGGAAGAAGAAATTTGGATACCGGTAAAAAATAAATAATTGTATGACGCACTATTTGATTGTGCCCGGTCTTGGTAATTCAGGACCCGAACATTGGCAAACATGGTTAGAAAATTCCGGCAATAATTTCGAACGCATACAGCAAGATGAATGGGAAGCCCCGGTTTGCGAAGATTGGATAGCCAATATCGATAAAGCGGTTAGTCGCTACGATCCATCAACAGTAGTGTTGGTCGCGCATAGTCTTGGCTGCACCGCTGTTGTTTATTGGGCATTGATTTATAAAAAAATAATAAAGGGCGCATTATTAGTAGCACCCAGCGATCCGGAAAGTCCGCTCTATACTTTTCCAACAAAAGGTTTTGAAAAAGTACCATTAGAAAAAATAAATTTTCCAACCATCGTAGTAGCAAGTGCCGATGATCAATGGGTAAGTCTTGAACGAGCGAAGTTTTTTTCGTATAGCTGGAACAGTGAGTTCGTCAATATCGGCAATGCAGGTCATATCAATGCCGCTTCGGGTCATGGTCCATGGGAAGAAGGTCGTTCGCTATTAAACAAATTCGATTAAGATATTTTTCCCTGAGCTTATCTCCAATAAAAAACTCTTCCTGTTGGGAAGAGTTTCTATTGATTATTTCCTAGTTGTTATTTATTCACCCCAGATATTATCTTTTCCATCCAACCACAATTTTACGAGGTCGGTAGTAACAGATTTCGGACGCTCCAATGGGAAACCAAGGGCACGATCCCAGCAAAGACTGGCCAATACACCTAGTGCACGGCTCACAGCAAACAATACGGTATAAAATTCATATTCTTTCATACCATAATGCACCAATAACGCTCCACTATGCGCATCAACATTCGGCCATGGGTTTTTAATTTTTCCTAACGATTGCAGGATTGGTGGAACAGTTTCATAAATATTCCAAACTGTTTGTACCAGTTTATCATCCGGCATATGTTTTTTACCAAATGCCATCTGTGCTTCAAAACGTGGGTCAGTTTTGCGAAGCACCGCATGTCCATAACCCGGCACAACTTTTCCTTCGCTCAATGTTTTCTTTACATATTCAGCGATCTGTTCTTTGGTTGGCAGATCAGATTTCAACTCTTCCTGCAATTCAAATATCCATTTGATCACTTCCTGGTTAGCCAAACCGTGCAATGGACCTGCGAGACCATTCATACCGGATGCATAACTCAGATAAGGATCAGCCAATGCAGAACCAACTAAGTGTGTTGTATGCGCCGATACATTTCCACCTTCATGATCGGCATGTATGGTCATATATAAACGCATCAGTTCTTTAAAGCTTTCATCCTGAAAACCCATCATATGTGCGAAATTGCCTGCCCAGTCGAGCAAGCCATTCGGTTGAATATGATCGCCGAATTTATACTTACGGCGATAGATATACGCAGCTACACGTGGCAGGCGCGCGATCAGGTCCATGCTATCATCAAACACCGCTTCCCAATAATCTTTTTTATTAAGACCCGCTGCATATTTTTTTGCAAACTGACTTTCTGTTTGCAAAGCCATTACCGCAACCACAAACTGTGTCATCGGATGCGTATTCAACGGCAATGCCTCGATCGTGGCGAATACATGATTAGGCACATGACTTCTTCTTTGCCAAACAGAACTGATATGATGTACATCATCCTCTGTTGGCAATTCGCCCACTAACATTAAATAGAACAAGCCTTCCGGTAATGGTTCTGAACCATCCGGGGCCTTGGCTAATTTTTGCTGCAATTCAGGAATAGAATAACCGCGAAAACGAATTCCTTCCTGCGCATCCAATAAAGATGTTTCAGTTACCAACCCTGTTATTCCCCGCATACCCTGGTACACTTGCGATAATTGTACTTCGCCAATTACCTTATTGCCATGTTCTTTCAGGAGGTCTTTAATTTCTACGGATACCTTGTCAGCCTTAGCTTTAAACCGGTCTTTTATTATTCCCATGGGGATTATTTTTCAGCGTTTTTGAATCTGACTATATGATGTGTAAAGGTAAGAAAAAGGCCCTGTTACCCGGCTACTTTTTAATGCTATTCGTCATTCTCCTTACGGTACTCGTACTTGCAGCGGTGATCGAATAGACGAGCAGCGAGCAGCGAAAAGCGAGCAGCTATTTGGGCGTTTTTCGATACAGCCACCATCCGATAGCTGCAAATATTATATTGGGCATCCAGGCGGCCAGCAAGGGCGGAAAATTTCCCTTTGTCGCAAATACAGTGGAGAAACGATCGAACAAAATAAATAGTACGGCAATCACTATTCCAAGGGCCATATGCATACCACTGCCACCTCTTGTTCGCCTACTCGCAATAACAGCTCCAATAAGAGTGAGCAATAAAACGGCTGCGGGTGTGGCGGTACGACGGTAGCGTTCCACTTTTAATGTATTTAATCCTTCCGTGCCCCTCGATTCTTCACGTTTGATGAAATCGATCAATTGCGGGGTGGTCAATTTATCTTTTACATAAAAATCTTTACGCAGATCATCCGGGTGCAATGCTATCGAGATTGTCATAGTGGGATGTTGTGTCAGGCGCTCGCCCATACTATCGACAAATCTTTCCGCCGCATTTTTTAAGTTCCATTTTTTTGCAGCCGTATCCCATTCTATTCGTTCGGCGCGTAAATTATAGAGAACGCGATTGCCTTTTATTTTTTCCATGAAAAAGCCATTCGCGCTTTTATTACTCGTATCGAAATTGCGGATACCGATAAACGTATTACTATCCGTACGCATATAAAAACATCCCGGGCAATTACCGAAATACGTATTCCGTGTCGGATCGTTGCTGTCCACGAATTTGCTTTGGAAATCACTACGAATAATATTGGCCTTCGGTATCCAGTAACGGCTGCCCATCCAAAGAATGCCCGATAATAATAACCCTCCTACTATATAAGGTCGTAGATAACGATTATAGCTGGTACCACTGGCAAGTATAGCGATCACTTCGGAGCGAATAGCCATTTTGCTGGTGAAAAAAATAACGGCGATAAAAACAAAAAGCGGAAATAAAAGGCTCCAGATATAAGGTACAAAACCGAGATAGTATTGCTGGATCGCCTCCTTAAAACCCATATTGGCTTTCACAAAATCATCCATCTTTTCACTGCTATCGACGGCCACTGCAATTACAGTGAACATCAGCAGGCAAAAAATAAAGGTGACAAGAAATTTGCGCAGTATATGCCAGTCGAGTTTCTTCATACGCCAGGATGATCCAATAGATGCCGGCTTGGTTTATGATAGCATCCGGGCAAAAGTAGTTGAAAAACTGTTGTTGGATTGTGAAAGAGAGAAGTCTGTAAGACTATGATATTTTCTACAATTTCGTCTTCAACCTTTCTACCATCTCGTTCTTCCATCCCCCAAAATCACCCAGCTCGATATGTTTTCTTGCTTCGGTTACCAACCACAAATAAAAACGCAGGTTATGAACGCTGGCGATGGTGTATCCCAAAAATTCTTTGGCCTTGAATAAATGTCGCAAATAGGCTTTGCTATAATAATTGCTGATCTCGTTATCCAGTCCATCATCGATTGGTGAAAAATCCTGTTCCCATTTTTTATTATCGATATTGACAACGCCCTTTGTAGTAAACAACATTGCATTGCGCCCATTGCGCGTTGGCATCACGCAATCGAACATATCGATGCCCATGCTGATGCATTCGAGGATATTCCAGGGTGTACCAACACCCATCAGGTAGCGTGGTTTATCAGTAGGCAAATGATCGCAACACCAATCGCAGATTTCATACATTACATTTTCGGGTTCACCTACACTTAATCCGCCAATCGCGTTGCCGGTTGCATTTTTGCTTGTTACATATTCGCAGGATTGTCTTCGGAGATCTTTGTATGTGCCTCCCTGTACAATAGGAAAAAGATTTTGGGTATAACCATATTTCGGTTCTGTTGAATTGAAACGTTCAAAGCAACGATCCAACCAACGATTCGTCAATGCAAGTGATTTGTTGGCATAGTTAAATTCACAACCGCCGGGTGGACATTCATCAAAAGCCATGATGATATCGCCACCGATCGAGCGTTGTATATCCATGACATACTCGGGCGTAAATAAATGTTTACTACCATCGATATGCGATTGAAAAGTGACGCCTTCTTCGTTTATTTTTCTTGTTCCTGCCAAAGAAAAAACCTGGTAACCGCCACTATCAGTCAGTATTGGTTTTTGCCATCCATTGAAACGATGCAAACCACCCGCTTTTTCCAATACATCGAGACCCGGCCGCAAATACAAATGATAGGTATTTCCGAGGATGATCTGTGCTTTTACTTCGTCGAGTAATTGTTGTTGCGTTACTGCTTTTACTGTACCTACGGTACCCACCGGCATAAAAATGGGCGTAAGAATTTCTCCATGATCGGTCGTAATCTTTCCCGCTCTTGCCTTGGTGTTGCTGTCCGTTTTTTGTAGTGCAAATTGTAATGCCGCCATAACCTATAAAAGATGCAAGATACATGATAGAAGGAACAAGCGTTCAAGACACAAGAATACAAGATAGTTTCAATGAATCAAGTACCAGGTATAATTTGCTTAATTGACAAATTATTCACTTGACAACTCTTGCCTTCTTGTATCTTGTCTTCTTGTATTCTTGTCTCCGTATCTTCGCAATTATGCCACCGATTAACTGGGGAGAGATTATTTTCTTTGCCTTTGCCGCTGTTACTGCTGTCCAATTATTTTATTATGCATGGTTTTTTAGCCGCATCGCTTTTTATAAGCCACCGGTAAAAAATAAAACGCAACACCATCCTGTATCTGTTATTGTTTGTGCAAGAGATGAAGATGAAAATCTTGCGCGCAACCTGCCAGGTATATTGGTACAATCTTATCCCAGTACTTACGAAGTAGTGGCCGTGAATGATAATTCGCTTGACGATTCAAAATATATTTTACAGGAATTAAAAAAAAGGTTCAAATCACTAAATGTCGTTGAGCTTACACAAGAAGCCGTGCATATCGCCGGAAAAAAATATCCCCTATCGATAGGTATTCGCGAAGCAAAACACGAAGTATTATTATTGACGGATGCGGATTGTGTACCTGCCAGCGAATATTGGATCGAAAAAATGCAAGGCGCTTATGACGATGATATCGAGATCGTATTAGGTTATGGTGCTTATCATAAAACAAAAGGATTGCTCAATAAGCTGATCCGTTTCGAAACTTTTCATACAGCTTTGCAATATCTCTCTTATGCATTGGCTGGTATACCTTATATGGGTGTGGGAAGAAATTTATCTTATAAAAAGGGGCTATTCTTTAAGGTCAAAGGTTTTTCTTCGATCAATCATATACCGAGTGGCGATGATGATCTCTTCATCAATAAAGCTGCTACGAAAAAAAATACGGCAGTCATGATCGATCCTGATGCAGTCACGCGTTCTATTCCTAAAACAAGTTGGAAAACATGGTTGCGACAAAAATCGCGTCACTACACCACCGCTAAATATTATAAACCCAAACATAAATTTTTATTAGGCCTCTATTTTGCTACACAGTTTATGTTTTATCCTTTATTAGTAGCAACCATTCTGTTATTTGATTGGCGTTTTGCCTTACCAGTATTGGGTATTCGTTTGCTGGTACAGGGATTTGTGTGGTACAAGTCGATGAAAAAAATGGATGAAAAAGATCTCTGGCCCTGGTTCATTTTGCTGGATATGTGGATGTTCTTTTATTATATCATCTTTGCGCCGGCATTGTGGAGAAGACCGAAGAAAGGTTGGTGAGTTGATATGGGATTGGAGATTTGGAATTTGATGTAGGGTTTGGAATTTGATTTTCAATAATGGATATTATCCTTAAATATTTTGCTGACTTTACAGAAGAACAATTAAGGCAACTCAGCTTGCTCGAGCCGCTATATAAAGAATGGAATGAAAAGATCAATGTGATTTCGCGTAAGGACATTGATGGTTTGTATGAAAAACACGTATTACATTCATTAAGTATTGCGGCCAGTTTTGATTTTTCGGATGGTATGGAGATCATCGATCTCGGTACGGGTGGTGGTTTTCCCGGTATACCACTGGCTATTTTTTTCCCGAATGTCAAATTTCATTTGGTCGATAGCATTGCAAAAAAATTGAAAGTAGCCGACGGTGTTGCTGAAGGCATTGGTCTTCAAAATATCACTACACAACATACCCGCGTAGAAGATATTAAAAACCGCAAGTTCGATTTTGTAGTATCGAGGGCTGTGGCACCATTAAAAGATCTTTGGCGATGGAGCCGGCCTTTGTTGAAAATTAAAACGCAAAGCGAGTTCACTCCCGGTCTTATTTGTTTAAAAGGTGGCGACCTTACCATTGAAGTACAGGAAAGCGGCACCCGCCCAAGGGTGGTCGAAATACAGTCTATTTTCCAGGAAGATTTTTTTGCAGAGAAATACCTGCTTTACGTTCCCAAATAAGAATTACCTCTTTGTGGTATTGCCCGGATTGGCAGGAAGGCCGACCTTTACCGCCGGCGAAAAATGCCCAATACCCTTAAACTTTTTGCATGAAAGAAATTTCCGTTTGTGTGGTGGATGATAATAAAGAACTGCGGGATGCGCTTGAGGAAATCATTACCATGTCCGAAGGATATACTTGTATAGCGACAATTGGTACGGCTGAAGATGCAGTGAACCTTATCCCCGAATTACAGCCTGATGTGGTACTGATGGATATCAACCTCGGTACAGCCGAAAGCGGTATTGATTGTGTACGTGTATTGAAACCTCGTTTGCCCAATATCAATTTCATGATGTGTACCGTATACGAAGAGAATGAAAAAATATTCGAAGCATTGAGCGCAGGGGCTAATGGTTATATTTTAAAGAAGACCGACCCGGCAAGATTATTAGAAGCAATCCGCGAATTATACGAAGGCGGCGCACCGATGAGCAGCCAGATAGCAAGAAAAGTGGTAGTGGCTTTTCAGCAAAATAATATAGCCGCCAATGAAGGGGAAGACCTCGATAAATTATCAGCGAGGGAAAAAGAAATTCTTGAGTTGCTTTCCCGCGGCCTAATGTATAAAGAAATTGCGGCGCAATTATACCTGAGCCCCGAAACAGTGAGAAAGCACGTGTATCATATTTATGAGAAGCTGCACGTCAATAACCGCGTTGCCGCGGTGAACAAGTTTTACGGAAGATAAACTGCTGCTTTTTGCGGGTAGTTCTGCCCGGTAGATTCTGAAATACCACAAAAAGGGTATAGGCCGGTGTTGCGCGCTTGTTTACATTTGAAAGAGTAAATCAAGATATTTTCCGCCCACAACCATTAATCGTTAACGTTATCCTTGGCAAGCAATCGAAAAGGGGCCTTGATCGAAAACCGTCATCCCCGTTAGCAATAACGGGGAATTTTTATTTATGTCAATGGGTGAATAACAAATAGCTCAATCGCGGCTATTCATTTATTCACCCATTCACTTATTTACTAATTAACCATCTACCATTTCAACTCCAACTTATTATCCTTTCGCTCCACATCCGCCATTCGTTGTGATGGATCGATTTCTACAAAAGTGAAATCAGACAGTTTGCTATTCGATTCGATGATATAAGTGCTACTTGTCCATTTCCATGGTTCATATACTTTGCGGGGAATAGAAGGGTCTTCCAATGGTTTTTCTCCGTACATCAGGTTCATTGGTATATAATGCATTTCCTTGCTGCCATCTTTCAATGTTATCTGCACGTCGATCGGCATTGGCATTAAGCCAACTTTTTTCAACCGCACTTTGGTAACGGCACCATCCTGCCAAAGGCTATCGATACTGTAATCAATTGTACGGGTAGAGTTGATCCAGTATTCCTTGTACCAATCCAATTTCATACCGCTCACTTTCTCTGCGATGCGCATAAAATCAGCTGCATTGGGATGTTTGAAACGCCATTGACGGTAATACTCCAATAAAATATTATCGCGCACAGGCGCACCAACTATATAACCCAGCTGTTCTACAAATACAGCACCCTTGGAATAAACTGAAGCACCGTAAGCCGAATTATAATTATAGTGATCGGCATGCGTGGTCAATGGATCTTCTTTACCACTTTTTACGAGGGAGAAATAGCTGGCATAATTATCTCTTTGTGCGAAGCCGGTACTATTCGATAAGAAAGCCGATGTTCTTTCTTCTGCATATTGTGTAAAGCCTTCATCCATCCACGGATATAGCGATTCATTCGTGCCCAGCATACCATAATACCAACTATGCAACCACTCATGCAGCGCAGCACCCGGCCCGATACATAAAGTAGCCATTGGATATTCCATACCACCATCACCCCCATGGATAAACGAAAATTGTTTATAAGGATAAGCGCCAAATGTTTTCTCGATAAAAGGAAGCGCTTTCTCCGCCATCGATAACAAGTCTTCCCAACCTTTAGCGGGTTCATTGGTCGGTTTGTAAAGCACGTGTATGGTAAGACTATCTTTTAATTTTTTTGAAATATGGATATAACCCGGATCAGCAGCCCACATAAAATCGTGCACATTGGGCGCAATAAAACGCCAGGTTAATTTATCGCCGGCAGGCCTGTTTACTTTGGCACCTTTGTCTTCGTAACCGTAACCAATCTGATTAGGGTTTTGCAAATAACCCGAACCACCAAGTATATATTTTTTATCAATACTGATGCTTACGTCAAAATCACCCCATACGCCATAAAACTCGCGACCAACATAAGGAGTCGGATGCCATCCTTCATAATCGTATTCGCAAAGTTTGGGATACCACTGGCTCATGGAATAACGTACCTGTGAACTGGGATTATCTCTTCCACTACGACGAACCTGCAAAGGAACCTGGGCTTCAAATTCCATATCGAATACCACTTTCGATTTGGGTAAAATGGGTTTATCCAATTTTACTTCCAGTATAGTTTCCTGCATATTAAAACGCTGATCGCGACCATTCATTTTCAGCGAAAGAATTTTTTGATAACCAATCTCATCCGGTTTCAGGTTTAATATCCTGTCTTTTACGCGCTGGTCCCAATCAGGTCTACCTTGCGGACCATTGATAGCTCCCTGCCGGCGGCTCCTGTTATCCATCATACTTCCCGGTTGAAATGCATTGAAATAAAGATGATAGAACACACGTGTCAATGTATCGGGCGAATTATTGGTGTACTCCAATTTTTGTTTACCGGTAAAGCGATTGGTCTGCACATTCATATCGATATTCATCGTGTACTTTACCCGTTGCTGCCAGCGATCGGGCTGGGCAATAATGCTGGTAGCAAAGAACAAAACGATCATAAGGGGCAATAGTCTCTTCATGTGGTAGTATTTGTAGGGTAAAATTCGCCAATTAGATGTTAGGATTAAAAGAAAATTGACCGGCGGCAGTGTTGCCAGCGGTCAATTCTTATTATATTGTGGCAAAGAGAGTGATTAAATAGCCACAGTCGTTCTGATTAACCTTCCCTCGGTATTAAAGAAAAGGAATTTATTCTCTACATTATTCTTCTCCACTTTCAACCGGTATTGTATTACATAGCCCGGCAGGTATAATACTTTTACATCCAGCACCTGCTTGCCTGCATATTTGCTTTTTGTAAAACCATCTTTAATATCGGTCGTCAATTTTTCATAAGACCATTCTTTCAATGTTCTCTTCCAAATCCCTTTATTGTTGTATTCCGCATTCATTTTATTGCTATCCTGTTCAAAACGTGCATTCACATTTACCAGGTCATTTTCCCATTTTACATTCTTTGCATCAGGGTATTGCTTAAAGAAATTTTCTTTGGCCTGCTCAGGAATAGAAGTTACCTGGGCCTGTGCTTGCAATGAAAAAGCCAGTACAAACAAAACAGTCAGCAGTCGAATAAGCTTCATAATCGATAATTTTTTAAGTAAAGGTTTTGGTAAAAATAATGCCAATGTGCCGATACAGTTCGTTAAAACTATAAACACCCGTGCATAAATATCAGGAGGATTGTCCCGCGACCACAATTACGATTTCTCCCTTGACCGTTTTTTCGCGGAAATGATCAGCCACTTCGCGTAAGCTGCCGCGTTTATTTTCTTCGAAGAGTTTGGATAATTCCCGGCTTACACTACAAAGACGGTCTTCACCAAAATATCCCATGAATTCGTCGAGCGTTTTCACCAGGCGCATTGGTGATTCGTAAAATACAAGTGTTCTTTCTTCGGTCGCCAGTTGTTTCAATAAAGTTTGTCGTCCTTTTTTCAGTGGTAAAAATCCTTCGAAACAAAAACGATTGGTGGGTATACCGCTATTGACTAAAGCAGGAACAAAAGCCGTAGCGCCGGGGAGGCATTCTATTTTTACTCCGACTTTAATACATTCTCTTACCAATAAAAAAGCAGGATCTGAAATACCCGGTGTACCTGCATCGGTAACGATCGCCATTTTTTTCCCTTCCAATAACTGGCTGACGAGATGCTGCAATACCTTGTGTTCGTTATGCTGATGATAAGGCGATAATTGTTTGGTGATCGAGTAATGATTAAGCAGGTGCGAAGTGGTACGGGTATCTTCGGCAAGTATCAGGTCAACATCTTTCAATACCTCTATAGCCCGGAGTGTAATGTCCTTTAGATTGCCGATAGGTGTGGGAACGAGGTAGAGCATGTTATATTACAATTTGGCAATTCGACAATTTGCCAATGGAGAATACAATGTTCGCGGTTTGAAGTTCACAATTCAAGCATTATCAAATCGTCGAACCTGCCTGCCGCAGGCAGGTTGTCGAATTATACTAATTGACAGAAACTTCAAAATATTCCATTACCGGGTTAGCCAGTAATTTCTTACTTGCTTCCTCCGCAATTTGTTTGGCTTTATCCGGAGAATCTGCATTTACTTGTAGTGTAATATTCTTACCGATCCTAACATCTTCCACACCATGCAGGCCAAGGTTTTCTAATCCACCCATTATGGCTTTTCCTTGTGGGTCCAATAATTCTTTCAGGGGCATTACTTTTATCTGAACAGTGTACATCATGCTCGTTTATTTTTAAAAAGCAAAGATATAAGAACATAGGCAAGCACCACTACTGGTACGGCCAGCCATTTTAATAATACTGCGGCGGCAATAGCGATCAACACCAGCAGGTATTTTGGCATATTATTTTTGATACTAAAATCTTTGAACTTCAATGCCATCAATGGCAGGGTCGATACCATTAACCAGGACAATAGCAATACCAAACCATAGAGAAACCATTTGTTGAGTAATAACGAACGAATGGAATCGTCGTTTACATTCCAATAAATAAGTGGTAACGAGGCTACGAACATACCAACTGCTGGTACGGGCATTCCTTTAAAAGAATAAGATTGACTCGTATCGAGATTAAACCTTGCCAATCTCCAGGCCGCAGCACAGGGCAACACTAATGCAGGTAATAACCATATGACGGATACATCCAATCCATCTTCTTGTTGCGCAAAACTCAACCGTAAAAACTGGTAAATGATAATGCCGGGTGCCACACCAAAACTCACCAGGTCGGCCAATGAATCCAATTGCTTACCCATTTCAGAACTGGCCTTGAAGAGTCGGGCAACAAATCCATCTAAAAAATCAACTACCGCCGCAATCCCGATGAATAATGACGCGATCCAGATTTTTTCAGGGATATACAGCAATTCCGTACCGTTTGCGTCCACGGTGATCAGTATGCCGTTTTGCAAAGTAGCAATGATTGCGAGGCAACCGAAAACGAGGTTGAGTAAGGTAAATAGATTGGGAATGTTCTTCATAATTCGATAATGTGACAATTCGATAACCTGCCTGCCGCAGGCAGGTTCGACACTGTGAAAATAAGAAATGTGACGCGATCAGTAATTTCTAATTAGCGAATTGCCGAATTGTAGGTACTGTATCTGTTTGCCGGGAAGACGGTAAGTCGGTAAGAAATTAAAACCGAAACCAATACTTCCCGCCTTACCGGCTACAATCAAAATGATACACTATTGAATTGTCAAATTATTTTACCGCATCAGGCTCTCGATATCTTCCACCGTAATAGGTATATTTTTCATCAGGTCCTTATGACCGTTTTTTGTGATCCAGATATTATTTTCAATTCGCACACCCATTTGTTCTTCTTCGATATAGATACCGGGTTCAACCGTAAATACCATTCCTGCTTTGATAGGTTCTGTTCTTGTACCAAGATCATGCACATCGATACCCAAATGATGCGAGATGCCGTGGTATAAATATTTACGATAGGCCCTGTTCTCGCGGTCTTCATTCTTAACATCCGATTTTTTCAACAAGCCTATTTTCAAAAATTGTTGTGTGGCTTCCTCTCCTACTTTGTCGGTATAATCTACAACGCTGATGCCAGGCTTCAATATACTTTTCGCATAGTCATGCAGGTGAAGACAGGCATTGTAAACTGTTTTTTGACGACGGGTAAATTTTCCATTCACCGGAATAGTGCGGGTAAGATCGGCGCAATAGCCACCATACTCTGCACCAAAATCCATGAGGATAAGATCGCCATCTTTACATTCGGCGTTATTGCTTACATAATGCAATATCCTCGCGTTGTCGCCACTGGCAATGATGCTGCCGTAAGCAGGACCTGTAGCACGCTGACTTAAAAAAGAATGAAAGATCTCCGCTTCGATCTCGTATTCCATCACGCCCGGTTTAATAAAACGTAATAAACGACGGAATGTATTTTCTGTAATATCGATTGCATTTTGAAGAACGCCTACTTCCAGTGCTGTTTTGATACCGCGCAGGTCACGCATGATCTTCGCAGCACGAAGAAAATTATGTAAAGGATAACGGCTCTTCATATCATCGATATAACGATAATCCCTTGTACGCACAACGCTCGATTTACGATCGTTTTCATTGCTGTCTAAATAAATATTATCAGCCAGGTGAACCCATGGTTGCAATAATCCTTCAATACTATCTAACCATACAATAGTCTGCATGCCACTTATGGCTTGCGCTTCTTTTACGCGCAATCTTTTTCCATCCCATTTTTCTTTCATTTCGTTTGGTCTCACCAATACCAACACTTCCCTGTATTTGGGATCGGGGTTATCGGGGAATAAAATGACCATACTATCTTCCTGGCTGATCCCGCTCAACCAGAATAGATCACTGTTCTGTTTAAAATGATAAATGGCATCGCCATTGGAAGCTACTTCATCGTTGCTGACGAAAATAGCGATCGAATTTTTCTCCATGCGGGAAACAAACCGACGGCGATTTTCCGTGAAAATCGCGTTGTCGAGCGGTAAATACTTCATAGCTAAGGTTTGGTTTTGATTAATAATCGTTCAAAAAAACAAGCTCGAAAAAAATCGCATTAAAGATAATGCCCAAATAGTACAGGCAATTGTCTTTCATCACAAAATGGCAAAACCGGCGCCGAAATAAATGATTTTTAACGATTATAAAGAGATATTCAAAAATATTCAACACAAACGGGACTTACTGAATGCAAACGAATAGACCCGCAAAAATTTTAGCTTCTTTTTAATGTGTCAGACTAACACTTGTTTGTGTCGAAACAGGTTTGATACTTACCTTTGTGCCTTATCAAATTGCGATTGCTACTATGGCTTCTCCTATTCTTACTGTCCCTTTAAAAAGTGTGCTCAAACTTGGTTTAAAAAATACTGAATCGATCCACTATCAATCAAGCCCCGAAGAACTAGTACAGGACACCATTCGTATGGGCGAGGGTGTATTAAATGATACTGGCGCTTTGGTGATCCGTACCGGAGAATTTACCGGCCGCTCACCGAAAGATAAATTCACGGTGAAAGATGAGACCACGGCTGATTCGGTACACTGGAACGATTTCAATATTCCCCTTGAGCCAAAATATTTTGATGTTATCCTGAAAAAGATAACAGCTTATCTCGATACGGTTCCTGAAATATGGATCCGCGACTGTTATGCCTGTGCCGATCCGCGTTATCGTATGAATATCCGCGTGATCAACGAAAAGCCCTGGAATAATTTATTTGCTTACAATATGTTTCTTCGTCCAACAGAAGAAGAATTAGAAAATTTTGAACCCGAGTGGCAGATCATCAGCGCTCCGGGTTTACAACTCGATCCAAAAGAATGTGGCACCCGTCAACACAATGGTTCCATTGTTTCATTCAAACATAAAATGATCCTGATTGCCGGCACGGGTTATACTGGTGAAACCAAGAAAGGCATTTTTACTATTTTAAATTATATACTTCCGCATCAAAAAAATGTATTGAGCATGCACTGCAGTGCCAATATGGGTGAGGATGGTGATACTGCTATCTTCTTTGGTTTGAGCGGAACCGGTAAAACAACTTTGAGTGCTGATCCTAACCGTAAACTGATCGGTGATGATGAACATGGTTGGACTGCCGATGGTATTTTTAATTTCGAAGGCGGTTGTTATGCCAAGACTATTAATTTGACAGAAGAAAAAGAACCCGAGATATACCAATCGATCCGCCCGGGTGCATTGGTAGAAAATGTAACCTTCCTTCCGGGTACGAATAAAATAAATTTCGATGATGGTTCTATCACCGAAAACACAAGGGTTTCTTATCCGCTGAATTTTATCAGCAATGCATTGGAACCATCGATTGGTGGCTTACCAAAAAATATATTCTTCCTTACCTGTGATGCGTTTGGTGTATTGCCTCCCGTATCGAAACTTACACCGGGACAAGCGATGTACCAGTTCATTTCTGGTTATACAGCTAAAGTAGCGGGTACCGAATTGGGCGTTACAGAACCCAAACCTACTTTCAGTGCTTGCTTTGGTGCACCTTTCCTGCCATTGCATCCGGGTAAATATGCACATATGCTGGGCGATAAGATGCAGGCACATAAAGTAAATGTATGGATGATCAATACCGGTTGGACAGGTGGTCCTTATGGAATTGGTAACCGTATGAAACTTGGCTATACAAGGGCGATGATCACGGCAGCATTAGATGGTAAGCTGGACAATGTTGAATTTGAAACAGACCCTGTATTTGGTGTTTCTATTCCTACAAGCTGCCCGGGCGTACCTTCTGAATTATTGAACCCGGTTAATACCTGGAGCGATAAGACAGCTTTTAATCAAAAAGCAAAATACCTGGCTGGCCTGTTTGTCAAAAACTTTGAAAAATACGCCGATGGTGTTTCAGCAGAAGTGATGGCAGCAGCTCCGAAGGCATAAGATTGTAGTACGAGAATATTGATCAATATGAACCCCGGCTGCCATAGCCGGGGTTTTTTAATTTTTTTAACGGGGGATTATGCAGCCGGCATAACTTTTACAACGACTTTACGTTGATTATTAACGATGAAATCAGTCTTGAACTATTTTATTGCCTTTTTATTACTGAGCCCTTTTTGCCTGCAAGCGCAGGATAAAAAGGAAGAACTGATCAATTGGAGTGCGACCAGGCGGCTTACCTGGGCTGATTATAAAGCACAACCCGATCCTAATAGTGATGCGGCAGCAACGACTACTACTGTATTGGCAGTCGAATATAATTTCAAAAACAATGCGTTTGGTTATGTTATTCAATCGCGTTTTTCAAGAACGCGCTCCTGGGGTTTGCATAAAACCGACTATATATTGAGTCACGAACAAGGCCATTTCGATATTGCAGAAGTATACGCGAGAAAATTGCATAAAAATCTCAGCGAGTATCAATTCAATAAAAAGACTTACCAGAAAGACCTGCAGAAGATCTATCAAAAAATAACAGAGGAAAAAGAAGAAACGCAGAACGATTACGATCGCCAGACCAAACACAGCATCAATAAAGAACGACAGGCAGAATGGTTAAAAAAAATTGCCGCGATGCTGGATGAATACGCCGACTGGGCCGACTATTGATTACAATTCGAATTCCACCGTCAAATAAGATTTCACACAAAAACCTTTTTGTACAGAGGGAAACCATTTACCCGATAGTTTCAATACCCGCAATACTTCTTCGTATTTCTGGTTGGGAGATTTATTCACTAAAGTAAATCCTGAAAGATCACCGTTCTTATCGACGAGGAAACGGACCAGCACATCATCCTTTCCCTTAAAACCTTTGTCCATATTTTTCTTGACGAATTTTTTCCATTCATCCTCTCCTCCCGGATAATAAGCTTTGGCTGCATTGCGGTCGAATATGATATTATCATCCTCTGTATTGAAATTGTATTTACAGGAGCAGGTAGAATTTCTGACGGAGAACACGGTGTCTTTATATTCCTGTGCATTGACAGCTATGCCAACAAGTAATAAAAGGCAAACAAGAAAGACAGTTTTCATGAGTTAAATATACGAATTTCAAGCGGGGGGATTGGCGAGACAACAATCGCGGGGAAAGCCAAATCTTCATTCTTTATTAGAACAAACCATACAATTGCGCATCAACTTTGCGAATGATCTCACCAAAATCTTCATCTCTTTCACCAAATTTATTCTTATCTACATCGATCACTAATAAAGGTCCTTCTTTGTAATCGGCGATCCATTTATTATAATATTCGTTCAACTTCTTCAAATAATCTAAGCGGATATTCTCTTCGTATTCCCTGCCTCTTTTTTGTATTTGACCCACGAGTGTAGGAACCGAAGCATTCAGGTAGATCAATAAATCTGGTGGTTCTACCAATGTTTTTAATGTTTGAAAGAACTGGAAATAATTATCGAAATCCCTCTTACTCATCAAACCCATCTCGTGCAAATTGGGCGCGAAAATATTTGCATCTTCATAGATAGTCCTGTCCTGTATAATCGTTTCAGTACCTTTTTGTATTTCCACTAACTGGCGAAGACGACTGTTCAGGAAGAATATCTGCAGGTTGAAACTCCAACGCGGCATATCCTCATAAAAATCCATGAGGTAAGGATTGTGGTCCACATCTTCGAAATTGGGTATCCACTTATAATGCTTGCTCAGCATTTCGGTCAATGTTGTTTTACCGGCGCCAATATTACCGGCTACTGCGATATGCTTAGGTTTTTTTGCTTTTGCCATAGTGCGGAAATTCCAAATATAAATAGTCCAGCTCCCAACCGGGAGGGATTCAAAGTAAAACTTCTTTTTTGTAATTCAGGAGGGATTTTTAAAAATAATTGAGCCCGATTGCCTGCCTTACCAATTCCATCGTAGCTTGCGCACTTGTGCGGGCTTTTTCAGCCCCTTTTTGCATTACTTCTTTCAGGTAAGCAGGGTTATTACGTATGGCTTCGGCTTTTTCGCGGATCGGTGCAATGAAACGCACCATATCTTCTCCCAGTTGTTTTTTCATATCACCATAACGGATCGTACAGCCATTATAATCCGCTTCGAATTTTTGCAGCACATCAGCATCACTCACGAGTTTCATCAAACCAAAAATATTTTCGATATAATCCGGCTTGGGTGAATTAGGTTCAGTAGGGCCACTATCCGTTTTCGCCTTCATTACTTTTTTGCGGATCAATTCATCATCATGACCGACTTCGGCACGCCCGAAAGTCTCGCGCGCGCCGTAGTCCTAGCCATCGTCAAGTGGCAGGGCGAGGCCGCAACCGTGCTCAAGAGGTCTGCGCCCAACCCGAGCAAGAACGTTCCGCGCATGTGCGACCGCGAGCATCAGGAGGCCGACTTCGTAAGGTACTTGCGTCTCTCCGCGACCTACCGGCCGGGCCTCCCGCTCGTATGCGTTGTGCACGGCGAAGCGGGGCAGAACCATTGGAGCTTTGTGCGACGCCTCTGCAACACGCGGCTTCGGGAGGCCGCGCGCTCGGGCGGGAGGGGTTCGACCGTCAAGTCCAGCAAGGAGGTCGCGTGGCCCTACGCCGACGACCTCGTCTCGCGGCGCGAGGATTTGACCTACTGGGTCTTCGACGCTCTCGCGCCCGAGTATGAGTCGCGCGAGAAGAAAGCGGAATACTCTGCGCCGGCGCTGCGCGGGCTGCTCAACGAGTCGCTCAGCCCGGTCGTCGTCATACAGCACGAGGTGCGCGCAGAGCATTGGGACAAGACGACTGAGGCTCTGCTGCGCGAGTATCTCTCATTCTGGGACGAGGTGGGTGAGTCGCAAGTGCGCTGCGTTGTCTTTCTCAACATCGTCTACCCGGAGATGCGGCGCGACGGGCTTTGGGCCGTCTTGCGCAGGCTGCGGCGCGCGAACCCCTTCGGACTCAGAAAGCGCGTGGGGCGTGCGCTGCGCGTGCTCTGCTTGGAGCACGCGCGTGTGATAGAGCCGAAGCGTTCACGCGACCCCGAGCGCGCGATGGCCGCCGCCGCGACTCACTGCGCCTTCGCGATGCTCAACGAGCTTACGTGCGTCGAGAAGCAACACGTGACGCAGTGGCTGCGCGACAACCTCTTCAGCGACGACGAGGCGAAGATAGACAAGAAGGCGGAGCGCATAATGAGCGTCGGGCGCAAACGTCCCTCGAAGTGCCGGAACATGCGCGATGTCGAGTCTCAACTCATCAAGCTACACGACCAGATTGTGAGCGAAACCGCATGACCGAAGAGACCGAATTCATCTACTACGCGGGCGACGGCACGCGCGCGCCGGAGAGCGGGCGCGCAATGCCGGACTACGGGCGGCTTGTGTTGCCCGACCGACCCGGCGACTATCTCGCCGAAGAGGGCCTGCGCAACGCCGTCAACGCGGCGCTCATGCTCGGCCAGCCTCTGCTCGTGACGGGCGAGCCGGGCACGGGCAAGACGCAGCTCGCGCGCAGCGTCGCATACGAACTCGGCTTGCCGGAGCCGCTCGTCTTCAACACGAAGACCACATCGACGGCCAGAGACCTCTTCTACCGCTACGACTCGCTCGCGCACTTCCACGACGCGCAGTTTCGCAAGGGCGAGGCGGGCGGCGGCCTCAGCGTAGAGGACTACATTACCTACGAGGCGCTCGGCCTCGCGATACTGCTCGCCATGCAGCCCGGAGAGGCCGATCAGTTCCTGCCCTCTCAACTGCGCGGCGTGGGGCCTGTGCGCTCGGTCGTGCTCATTGATGAGATAGACAAGGCCCCGCGCGACCTGCCCAACGACGTGCTGAACGAGATAGAGAGCATGTCCTTTACAGTCAGAGAGACGGGACGCAGGTTCGAGGCGCTGCGAAATTACAGGCCCATCATTATCATGACGAGCAATGCCGAGAAGAATCTCCCCGAGCCTCTTCTGCGCCGCTGCGTCTTCTACTACATCAAATTCCCCGACGAAGACCCGCCCGTACGTCTCGCGGCAATCGTGCGCAGGCGACTCGGGGACGACGCGGAGCTTACGGGCGAGATGCTCGACCACGCGCTCCGGCACTTCGTCGAGATACGCAGCAACGAGCGGCTGCGCAAGCCGCCCGCGACCGCCGAGCTGCTCGCATGGCTGCGCGTCCTCGGCATGCTGAAGATAGACGCGGGCGACCCTGCGCAGGCCGCGAGGCTCGCCTCCACCTACCCTGTGCTTCTCAAGTACAAAGAAGACCTCGACCTACTGACCGCGCGACCCAAAGGCCCGGCATGACGCAGACGCCCGCAGAAGGCGAGTCCGTCCATCTGGACTTCCTGCTATATCTGCGCAGCCGCGGTTTCGCCGTCAGCGTAGACCAGTACATGAGCGCGCACGCACTCGTCGGCGAGTATGTGCGCGCTCGCGCTTTTGCGAGTGCCAAAGCCTTCGGCGACGATACGCTCAAGACGCTCATCTGCCCGGTCTTCGCGAAGGACTCAAAACAGCAGGCGGCCTTCTATGCCGTCTTCGACGACTACGTCGAACACTTAAGCACGCGCGGCGGCGAGGAGGAGACGCAAGAGGAGCAAGTCTTCATCCCCCCGCCGCCTTGGTGGGAGGCGCTCGCATACGCTTGTGCGATTCTTCTTCTGCTCGTCGCCGCGGCGCTCCCCGCGTTGCTCGCCTCGCGCGCGGACAACACTACCAACTCCACAATCAACACAAACTCGAACGTCACCCTGAACGCCAACGATAACCCCGGCGGGAACATGAATGCGGGAGGGAACGCGAACAACGCTGAGGAGAGTTCAAACGCGACCGAAGATAAGAGATCGGCCGTCAGGCACGGCCGCGACCGGAACGATAACCCAGACGCGAACGCGACAAACGTTAACGTCGAGAACGCGAACATCATCAACTCGAACATCAACTCGGACATCGCGAGCGCAAACGTCAACGCAGGCGACACGCAGCCCACGCCTCCCGGCGTCGCTGAAGCAGCGCCCGTGATGCCGACACCCGCGCCGACGCCTCCTACGCCCGCCCCGCCCTCTTACTACTATGCGCTTGCGCTCGCGATTCCCTTTACGGTCTTTCTGTTCTCCGAACTGATTCTCCACCTGCGGCGCAAGCTCGCGCTCGGGCGACAAACGCCGCGCAAGCCACCCGCCTCTTGGCCCCTGCGCGTCGAAACGCAGCCGCCGCATCTATACGACTCGGAAGACTTCCACAAGGCCGCGCGTACGCTGCGGCGCAGGCAGGTCGCCGAATACCACCGACTCGACATCCCCGCGACCATCAGCGCGACGGTCGCGGCGCTCGGCTTCCCGGACTTCCGATACAAGCCCGACAGCAAAGTCCCTGAGTACGTCGTTCTAATCGAACGCGCATCGGCGCGCGACCATCAGGCGCGCCTCTTCGACGAGTTGGCGAACGCCCTGCAGCGCGAGGGACTCTTTCTTACACGCCTCTTCTACGAAGGCGACCCACGCGTCTGCTGTGACGAGTCTGGTAGGGAGTGCGCGCTCCTCTCCGAGATGCAGAACCGGCACGTGGGGCAACGACTGCTCCTCTTCGGCGACGGCGACGCGCTTATAGACGTGGAGACGGGCGGGCTAGTCAATTGGGCGGGCGTGTTCTCGGAGTGGCAGGAGCGCGCGCTGCTGACGCCCGCGCCTCGCTGGGGACTGCGCGAGAAAAGGCTCGCAGACCTCTTCATCGTCGCGCCCTCAACGCCCGAAGGCATAAGCGCGCTCGCCGCGCGCTTTGAGTCGCTCGTGGTCGACAATCTCCCGCTCTGGCAACGCGGCGGCTCCGAAGTGCCTGCGCACGGCGAGCCGCAACTCGCAGAGGCTTTGCGCGAACACTTGGGCGCGCGCGTCTTCCGTTGGTTCGCCGCGTGCGCGGTCTACCCGGAGCTTCAGTGGGACTTGACGTTGTACCTCGGGTCGCTTCCGTCAATCGGCGGCGGGCGCAAGTTCGGCGAAAAGGAACTCCTGCGGCTCGTACGTCTCCCGTGGTTCCGCGAAGGCTCTATGCCGGACGACGTGCGGCGTCTACTCATAGAAGAGTTGGAGCGCGAAGACCCTTCCGCGCTCGCAGAGGTGCGCGCGGCGCTCGTCGGCTTCCTCGAACGCGAGAGCCCGCCCGAGGGTTCGGTCGCCGCAGAGCAGCACGCGCTTGAGCTTGCGGCGCAGCGTTGGCTACTGCGCCGCGACGACGCGAGCCTCGCTCGGCTGCGCGCGACTGTGCGCGGGGTGCGACCCGGACAGATACTCCAAGACCGCACGCTCGTACGCTATCTCGAACGACTCCCGAACCTTTTCTACGACCTGCTCCTACCGCGCAGCCTGCGCCCACTCTTCTTCCGCCACGGCCTGCCCTTGTTGGGCATGCGCATGCTCGGGCGATTCCTCCTCGCGCTCCTCTTCGCCTGCGCGGCGCTGCTCTTAGTCTGGGCACGCATAATCCCCACGCCGGCTCAGCCCCCGCCGCCTACGCCGACTCCGACTCCTTCGACCACACCGACGCCAACGCCGACGCCGCCTGTCGTTCTCCCTCCGGCATCGCCCACGCCTACATCTTCACCGACACCATCTACAACGCCCACGCCGAGGACGACTCCCACGCCGACGCCTTCCGTCACACTCGAACTCGAAGTCGTGACGCCTGACGGCAAGCTGTTCGGCAAGAGAGTTGGAATCAGGTTGTACACGCCCAATGGGGAGAATGGGGCGAATAATCTGATGGTGGGCGACGCTTCCCACATAATCCGTATTCCCAATCTACAGCCTCAGCCTAGATTGAATGTGGCAGTCATTCTGTTGGGTGGCCCCTTACACCCCGTATATATTGGCCTTGCGACTGTAAGTTTGATGCGGGGCGGCACAGTGCGCACGAAGGTCATCATGTACCCCGAGTCCACGCCCGCGCCGACCCCTTCACCCACGCCGACGCCTTTGGATTTGCCTTTGGTTGTACCTTCGCCGATGCCTAGACCTTTGCCCCTGAGACCTTCGCCAACGCCGAGTCCGACTCCGCCCAGAGGCGACTCGGGCATAGATCAGCAGAAAGTGACGTTAAAGGCGCTCGAAGTGAGATTCAGTACCGTCGGCTCTACGAAGCCCGGCGGCACCATGAACGTGCGGGTGCTGGCGGATGACAAAGAGATAGGAAACGCAAGTGCGAGTAGATGGATGCGCAACTCGCTCAGAGTAACCGTCATTCTGAGGCGGCCTCTCCCGCTCTCTGCTTGCCACAATCTTGTCCTCGAAGTGCACAGGTTGATATCCCGCCTCGACTCGCGTGTCGCACCATCGTTCACACTTGCTTCGGCGTCGGGAAATCTCTCCGCCCCAATCACTTCGGCATACTTCGGCATTTCGGGTGTGAAGGTGTCGGTGAGCGGCATACTCTCAGACGGAAGGAGCGTCCCTTTAAACCCAAACAGTAAACCATACATCTCGGTTAACATCACGGTGCCCTTGAATTGCCCGTCCCCTTGAAATCGCGGACGCCCCCTCCCCGCATGCATGCGCCGCGGCGAGTTGCCAAACGCGCGCGGTTGAGCGATGCTACTTCGTTACAAAATCAACCTTCATAACTGTGAGAAGTGAGCCATGAGTAAAGCAGCAACCGAGACATACGCGGGCGGCCCTCTGACCGCCTATTCAGAAGACGAGCAGATGTTCCGCGCGAGCGTGCGCGAGTTCGCCGAAGGCGAGATACGCCCGCGCGTCGAGGAGATGGACGAACACGCGAAGATGTCGCCCGACGTTATACGCCAGCTCTTCGAGTTGGGACTGATGGGCGTCGAGACGCCCGAGGAGTACGGCGGAACGGGCGCGTCCTTCTTCATGGCGATTGTCGGCGTCGAAGAGCTTTCGCGCGTTGACCCTTCGGTCGGCGTTCTGATGGACGTGCAGAACACACTCGTCAATAACGCGCTCATACGTTGGGGAAGCCCCGAGCAGAGGAAGAAGTATCTGCCGCGCCTTGCGACGGACACCATCGGCGCTTACGCCTTGAGCGAAGCGGGCTCCGGCTCAGACGCCTTCGCCATGAGTACGCGCGCGGTCGATCGGGGCGACCACTACGAGCTGACGGGCCAGAAGCTCTGGATTACGAACGGCAACGAGGCCGGCATCTTCGTGGTCTTCGCCAACGCAAAGCCGGAGGACGGCTACCGCGGCATCACCGCCTTCATCGTCGAGAAGGATTTCGAGGGCTTCTCCGTCGGCAAGAAGGAGAACAAGCTCGGCATTCGCGCAAGCTCGACGACGGAGATAATCCTCGACGCTTGTAAGGTTCCGAAGGAGAACGTGCTCGGCGAGTTCGGCAAGGGCTACAAGGTTTCGATTGAGACTCTCAACGAAGGGCGCATAGGCATCGGCGCGCAGATGATCGGACTGGCGCGCGGCGCGCTCGAACACGCCTTGCGCTACACGGCCGAGCGCACGCAGTTCAAGCAGCCCATCAATCAGTTTCAGGGCGTGCAGTTTCAGTTGGCGGAGATGGCGACTGAATTAGAGGCCGCGCGTCTGATGGTCTACAACGCCGCGCGCATGAAGGACGCCGGAGTCCCCTTCGTCAAAGAGGCGGCGATGGCGAAGCTCTACTCCTCGCGCGTCGCCGAGCGCGTTTCGTCGAAAGCAATCGAGCTCTACGGCGGCTACGGTTTCGTCAAAGACTACCCCGTAGAGAAGCTCTGGCGCGACTCGAAGATCGGCGCAATCTACGAGGGCACGTCCAACATGCAGTTGCAGACGATTGCCAAACTCATCATTGGAAAGTGATAAGTGATGAGTGATAAGTGATGAGTGATGAGAAAGTACGAAGCTTGTCCTTTCCACTTATCACTCATCACTTAATTAAACCTATGGGTACTTCAAGAATAGACCTCTTCCGAATGATGCTCGACGGCGACCCCGAGAATTCGGCGGTCATGTTCGGGCTCGCGAAGGAGTATGAGAAGGCCGGGCGCTTCGGCGAGGCCATCGAGACGCTGATCGAATACCTAGCGCGCGCGGACGACGAGGGCAATGCCTACGGCATGCTCGCCAACGCCTATCTTAAAATCGGCAACCGCGAGGCCGCGCGCAAGGCGTACGAGCGTGGCGCGGAGGTCGCGCTCGCGCACGGTCACCCCTCGATGGCGCAGGACTACAAATTTTTCATCGAGACGGAGTTCGGGGATTAGCCGCAATCATCTTTCATAGAGGTAATGAGTATGGCGACCGAGGTAAAGGCGCGAGAGTACAAGGGGCTTGGCCGCGAAGAGTTGGCGGGCATCTATCGCACGATGTATCTGTCGCGGCGCATCGACGACAAGGAGATGCAGCTCAAGGGGCAGAACAAAATCTTCTTCCAGATTTCCGGCGCGGGCCACGAGGCCGTACTCGTCGCAGCCGGTCTGGCGATGAAGACGGGCTATGATTGGTTCTACACTTACTACCGCGACCGCGCCTTGTGTCTTCAACTCGGCGTGACGCCGACCGAGATGCTATTAGCGGCGGTCGGGGCCGAAGAAGACCCAAGCTCGCACGGACGCCAGATGCCTTCGCACTGGGGGCACAAGAAGTTCAACATCGTCTCCTCTTCTTCGCCGACGGGCACGCAGTTCCTACAGGCCGTCGGAGCAGCGGAGGCGAGCTATCGCGGCGGCTTGAGCGAAGAGATTAAGCAGCACGTCGCCGGTTTCAAAGGCGACGAGATCGTCTACTGCTCGGCCGGCGACGGCACGACGAGCGAGGGCGAGTTCTGGGAGGCTCTCAACACCGCGAGCAACTTGAAACTCCCCGTGCTCTTCCTCATCGAAGACAACGGCTACGCCATAAGCGTCCCCGTAGAGGTGCAGACCGCCGGCGGCGACGTGTCGCGTCTGGTCGAAGGCTTTCCAGACCTCTTCATACAACGCTGCGACGGCACAGACCCCGTAGAGTCGCTTGAGACTTTAAGGAAGGCCGTCGAGTACTGCCGTCAAAGAAAAGGCCCCGCGCTCGTACACGCCAAAGTCATACGCCCTTACTCGCACTCTCTCTCCGACGACGAAAAGCTCTACCGTCCCGACGAAGAGCGAACGTCCGACGCCGAGCGCGACCCGGTCAAACGCTTTGGCGCGCTTCTCGTCGAAGAGGGTTTGCTGACGCAGGAAGAGATTCAGAAGATAAAGGACGCGGTCGACCGCGAAGTGAACGAAGCGGCCGACGCCGCGCTCGCCGCGCATCAGCCCGCGCCCGAGAGTGCAACGCTCTACGTCTACTCGCCCGACGTTGACCCGACCTCGAAGGAGTTCGACACGGAAGAGGGCGCTGAGGTCTCCGGGAACGCGGGCACGATGGTCGACCTAATCAACCGCTGCCTCCACGAAGAGATGGCGCGCGATTCGCGCGTCGTGGTCTTTGGCGAAGACGTTGCGGACTGCTCGCGCGAACAGAATCTCGACAAGGTTAAAGGCAAGGGCGGCGTCTTCAAGGTCACCGCGAATCTTCAACGCAAGTTCGGAGCGGCGCGCGTCTTCAACTCTCCTCTCGCCGAGGCCAATATCGTCGGCCGTGCAATAGGCATGGCGACGCGCGGCCTAAAGCCCGTCGTCGAGATACAGTTCTTCGACTACATCTGGCCCGCCTATCATCAGATCAGAAACGAGTTGGCGCTGATGCGCTGGCGCTCCGGCAACGAGTGGTCTTGCCCCGTCGTCATACGCTGCCCCGTCGGCGGATACCTCAAAGGCGGCGCGGTCTATCACTCGCAGTCGGGCGACACGCTCTTTACGCACATACCCGGCCTTCGCGTCGTCTATCCTTCGAACGCGCTCGACGCGAACGGGCTTCTGCGCACGGCCATACGCTGCGACGACCCCGTGCTCTTTCTCGAACACAAGCACCTGTATCGTCAGGCTTACAACAAGTCGCAGTACCCAGAGGACGGCTTTTGCATTCCTTTCGGCAAGGCGAAGGTCGTGCGCGAAGGGACGGACTTGACCATCATCACCTATGGCGCGCTCGTACAACGCTCGCTCGTCGCGGCGAAGAACGCCGAGCAGCAGCAGGGCATAAACGCCGAAGTGATAGACCTTCGCACGCTCGCGCCCTACGACTGGGAGCGCGTCGCCGAGAGCGTGCGCAAGACCAACAAGGTCATCGTCGCGCACGAAGACACGCGCACGCACGGCTTCGGCGCTGAGATAGCGGCGCGCATCTCCGAAGAGTTGTTCGAATATTTGGACGCGCCCGTTCGCCGCGTCGCCGCACTCGACACCTTCGTCGCGTACGCGCCGCAGGTCGAAGACGCGATACTCCCGCAGGTCGAAGATGTCTACCGCGCAATCACAGAGCTTTACAGCTACTAAGGTTAAGGCGAAAGACAAAAAGGGAGGATGAGAGCGAGGCCTCGCTCTCATCCTCCTTCGTTCTTAACGGCGCGGCTCTCATCATAGATAAGAGGATGAAGGCCGCGCTGAACTGAATTTTGTCTTGATTTTTTTGCCCTTTGCCTTTTTACTTTTTGCCTTCCGTCCGCCTTCACTCCGTACATCAGTTTGTATTGAATCGCATCGTCTCGGACGCGCCCGCGTAGTGCTCAGATGTTTAACTCTTTTACCTCCCGACCCTTCTCCGGCGGCATGTGTGTTGCCAATCTATTGGGGTTCGCGACAGGTGTGCGCGGACAGCAATCGAACAAGCAGGGAACCATTTTCAAAGGGGGGAAACTTGATGAACAGGCGTTTGATTAGCTTCTTGGGCGCGGCCGCGCTCGTCTTCGCGGCGGCCGGCGCGGCATTCGCGCAGGATCAGCAGCCGACGACCGTAGTCACGACTCAGACGACGCAGGCCGTACAGAACCCTGACGGCACTTGGACTGTCATACAGTACCCGACGGGCAAAGAGGTCGTCGTCGATTTCGCGCCGGGGCCGACTTTCACAACCGCGCACGGGCGCGCGAAGATTATCCACATGGCCGACGGCACGAAGATAGCGCTCGACCTTTCGGGCCTTCCCGCCGACACCACGGCGATGAATCTTTACGCGGTTGACCCGTTCGGCAAGGTCACTTTGGTCGGGCCGGTCACGTTCACTAACGGCATCGCGCAGCAGACCTACACGACGCCGCTCGACAAGTTCATGTTGGTCTTGAGTCCGGACGCGAACCTTACGACTTATGCGCCGACTACGGCCTATGCCTTCCGCAGCTCCGTGCCCGAAGGCTACGCGGTTATACCGCTCACGAGCGCCGCGGGCGAGAAGGTTGCCGCCACGACGACGCCGACCGGGGCCACGGCCTACGCCGCGCCCATGCTCGGCATCGCGAACTACAAGCGCGGCGAGGACACTGAAGTCAAGACGCGGCTCGGCGGCATGCTGAGCGGCGCGCGCGTCAACTTTACAATCACGCCGCGCAAGGACGGCCCGACCGAAGTGGTCGCGCGCTTCCACCAACTGAAGAACGCGCCGGCGGGTCAGGCGTACGTGCTCTGGGCGGTCTCGCCCGAAGGCAAATACACGAAGCTCGGCCAGATTGTTAATCCCGGCACGCGCAATGAGGCGGAGATAAAGTCCGAGACGGCTTTGGCAGACTTCGGCCTGCTCGTCACAGTCCAGCCCGAAGGCGAGATTCCGGCGGGCGACGTGGTCGTCACGGGCGTACTGCCCTAGCTCGACGGACTAAAGTTAACTTGGTCGAGGCGGCTCGGGCCGTCTCAACTCTAAAGCTTAGGGCCGCTCCCCGTTCGGTGGGGGCGGCCCTTCTTTTTCCGGTCAAAAACGTCCGCGTGGCCACGGCCCGACACATTTCCGACATAAAGTGTTTGACATCTCACAGAAACCGGGCATAATGGCCCCGACGCGCCCGAAACCCGACCGGGCCGCGTGTCCAATCGGGTTTCGTCGCAGAAGCCTCCCCGAAAGAGCCGTTCGTAAAGTCAGGCTCGAATTCACTCGTTGAGAAGAAAGTCCCCGCAGATGTTGAAACGCAAGCTTCCCCCGTGGCTCGCGCTGGCGGCCATTCTCGTCTTCTCGTGCGCGTCGCGCGCCGAAGAACTCCCGGAGTTGGTGCGACGCGTCAAGCCTTCGGTCGTCTCCGTCATCACATACAACGCGGCGGGCGAGGTCACGCTCACGGGCAGCGGTTTCTTCGTACGCCCCGGCGAAGTCCTTACGAACCTGCACGTCGTTGAGGGCGCGCACCACGCGGAGATTCGGACGTTCGAGGGTAAGGGCAAGACCTACCAAGTCTCTGGACTGGCGAGCGTTGACCGAGAGGGCGACTTGGCCGTCCTCAGCGTCGAGATGCCTTCGGAGCGCGCGCGCTTGGCAGAGACGACGACGGTCATACCCGAAGAGGGCGAGAAGATTTTCGTCATCGGGAACCCTCTGAGGCTCGAAGGCTCGGTCGCGGACGGAATCGTCTCGGCGATACGCGAGGTGCCTTCTTTGGGCCGCATCGTGCAGATAACCGCGCCCATCTCACACGGAAATTCTGGAAGCCCGGTCTTCAACATGAAGGGTCAGGTCGTAGGCATCGTCACGATACGCGTGATGAACGGGCAGAACATAAACCTCGCGCTCGGCGCGTCGCGCTTCCCCGCGCCGACGGTCGCCGCCGGCTCGAAGCTTTTGAGCTTCGCAGACCTAGCCGCCTTGACCGCCGACACGCAGAAGCCCGACTCGCTCGCCGACTGGTGGTACAGAAACGGCCTAAACTCACTCTGGCTCGGCAACTACGACAGCGCGCTCGGCTACTTCGAGACGGCCGTGAACAAGAACCCCGCGCGCGCCGACGCTTGGATTCAGGTGGGCTTCTGCAAGGTCAAGCAGGGCAAGAATCAGGACGCGATACGCGCCTTCGAGCAGGCTTTGAAACTCACGCCCGACTCTTACGAGGCCCTGAACAAGCTCGGCGACGCCTACTACTACGCGGGCAACTACTACAAGGCGCTCGAATCCTACAAGCGCGCGGTCGCGCAGCGTCCGTCGGAGGCCGAAGGCTACTACAACCTCGCGCTCGCATACGTCGAGATAGGCGACCGCGCCGCCGCGCTCGCGCAGGCGCGCACGCTCAAAAACCTCGACGCGGAACTCTACCGCAAGCTCTCCGCCGAGATGGAGAGATAAGAAGGGGAAAAGGGTAAAAGGTCAAAAGGGGAAAGGGTGAGGACGAGGCGCGTGCCTGTCTTCACCCTTTTCCCTTTTGACCTTTTACCCTCTTGCCTTCTTCACTCGCCCGTCTGGTGTGTGAAGACGTCTTTGTCTATCTGGCTCGGGTCGCCGATGACGACGAACTGCAGGTTACGCATGTAAGTGTTGGCGACGCGCTTCACATCCGCGGGCGTGACGGCCCGCAGACGGTCGATGAAGTCCGCGCTGTTACGCCATCCGCCTCCGATCAGCTCGAACTGAGCAAGCTCTCCGGCCTGCGCCGCGTTCGTCTCCTGTCCCAAGTAGTAGCGAGTCAGGAACTGCTGCGCCGTCGCCTTTATCTCGTCGGGGCTTATCTCCTGCGTCTGTAGGCGCGTTATCTCGTCGAGCATGACGCGCACGGCTTGGTTCGCGTCCTGAGCCGTGACGTATATGCCGCCCGTGTTCGCGCCGCGGCTCTCAAGAAAGGCGTCGGGCGCGTATGAGAGGTTGCGGCGTACGCGCACCTCGACGTAGACGCGGTTCTGTAAGATGGAGGACGCGACGCGCATCGCGTAGATGTCCGCGGAGGTCAAAGGCGGCGCTGCGAAGACGCCCGAGACGTAGTTGGTCGGGATGTCGCGCTGCGTCACGGCGACGGTCGGCGCTGCAAACGAAAGCTGCGGCACGGGCGGCGCGTTGTAGTCGCCCTTCGGGAGTTTGCCGAACGACGCTTCGACCTTGCGGCGTATGTCCTGCGGGTCAACGTCGCCGACGACGACGAGCAGAAGCCTTGAGGTCTGCATCATCTGCTGGTGGAAGCTTCGCACGTCTTCGAGCGTGAGCTTTGAGACGGAGTTGATTGAGCCGCGCGGGTCGTTAAGGTAAGGGTGTCCCACGTATGCCGCGCGCGACTGAAGTATCTGAAGGAAAGAGTCGGGCGTGTCCTCGTCGTCGGAGAGCGAGACGAGCGTGCGATTCTTTACGCGCTGGAAGTCTTCGGGCGTGAAGCTCGGACGGAGCGCCGCGTCGGCGAAGATATCCCAAGAGCGGTCGAAGTAGCGGCGCGTGCTCCCGAGCGTAATGACCGAGTAGTCGTAGTTGATTCCGAAGCTCAGGTTCGTGCCCGTGCGCGCAAGCTCCCTTCGCATCTTCTCAAGCGGAAAGTTCTGACTCGCCTCGGTCGCAACGTCGAGCATCAGGGATTCGACGCCCGCGTTCTCGGCCGTGACGTTGCGCGCGCCGCCCCGTAAGAAGAGGCCGGCGACGACAGTCTGACTTCCCTCGCGCCGCTTGACCAGAACCTTCAGGCCGTTCGAGGTCACGAACTCCGTGACGAGCCTCTGCAAGTCGCTCGCCTCGCGCGAAGAAGAGGCGGCGCTCAAGGAGTTTGACTGCGCCGTAGGCGTTGTGACCTTGCCCGAGTCGGTCTGCGCCGACGCGTTCGCGCCGAAAGTCGCGAGCAGGAGTACGAGCGCGAAGAGCCACGCCAAGAGTGCGCGCCCCGAGCCGATTGAGTTAAAAGTCTTTCTCATCATTCGTCCCTTAAAAACCTTCCAAACGCACGCCTACAAAAACTCTCTCAATTGCCCGCTGCCGCCCCACGTGCCGAGGCTGCCGCATCGGGCCCGAGCAGATCCGCTTCGGTCAGGCCCGAAGCCTTTAGAGCGTCCTCGTTAAGGAGCGCGAGGCCGACGTGCGGCCTGCCCTGTATGTATGTGTTTACGTAGCGGCTTATGTCCGAGCGCGTGGTCGCGCGTAGACGCTTGAGATAGCCGCGGAAGTAGTCCAACCCCGTCGAGGCCCACCAGAAGCTGAGCGTGTGCGAATACTCCGAGAGCTTCTCGCGCGAGTACAGGTCGTCGGCCTCGACGAGAGCCTTCGCGCTCTCAAGCTCCTCGTCCGTGTAATAGCCGGGGTCGTTGAAATGCGACATCTCGCTGTAGGCCGCGCGCATGGCCGCGCGCGCCTTCTCGGGAGTGGTCTGGATTATGAGCGTGATCGGGCCGACGTTGCGCTGCGTGTAGTAGCCGAAGCCGACGCCCGTGGCGAGCCCCGTATCGACGAGCGCGCGCTGGAAGCGCGAGTTGGGCTGGCGGAGTATGAAGGAGAAGACATCGGCCGCGTAGGTCGCCGCGTCGTCCTTGCCGATGGACGGCCCCTGCCAGCCGAGCTGTATGACGACGTTCTGGACGGGCTTCGTGAGTATCCCCGCCTCGCTCTTCGGGAGCGGAGGGTGCTCTACGAGCGGGAACTCTTCAAACGGGTCTTTGTCCCGACGCTTCCAGACAGAGAATAGCGCTTCGACCTGACTAAAGGCTTCCGCCGGAGTCACGTCGCCAGTGACGACGATTGCGGAGTTGTTCGGCACGTAGTAGCGCGACTGTATGAGCCGCATCATGTCGGTCGTCGCGGCGCGCACGGTCTGCCGGTTGCCGCCGGGGTCTTTGCGGCTCGGGTACTTGTAGAAGAGGCGGCGGTTCATCTGCTCGCCGATCTCGCCGTAAGGGTTCGACTCGTGGCGGTCTAGCTCGCCGACGACGACCTCGCGCTCCTGCGCGAACTGCTGCTCGTTGAAGACCTGATAGACGGCTTGGTCGCGCATGAAGCGTAGCGCGACGGGGAAGTTCGGCGTCGTCGTCGTGAAGTAGTAGTTGACGACCTCTTCGTGCGTCTCGCCGTTGTAGACGATGCCGAGCGAGTCTATGTTGCGCAGGTAGTCGTTCTTCATCGCCTGCTCGGGCGAGACCTTGAAGAACATGTGCTCGTAGAGGTGCGACAGCCCGTTTAGCTCGGGCGTCTCCGTGAAAGAGCCGTTGCGGACGGCCAACTCTACCGTGACCAGAGGCACTGAGTGGTCTTCGAGGACTATGACTTCGAGCCCGTTCGGCAGAACCTTGTTGACGAAGGGCGCGGCCTCCGCGAGCGGCGCAGCCGTCGCCGTAGATGTCTGCGTGGGCGAGACGACGGTGCTCGCCTCACTCGGGGCGAAGTCGAGCCCGACCACGTCGTCGAGCTTGAACGTCTGGCGTTTGCCCGCGACCTCAATCTGCACGGCGACGGCGTCGGCTTGAATGAAGTTTCCCGTGACGGGGGCGGCCCCCTTGAGCCTGACGGTCACGCGGCGCGGCTGCGCCGTCTGTGGCTGCGGCTTCGCGGCGTTGCGCTGCGGCATTGCGGCCGAAGCTTCGGCGGGCGCGAGCGCGGCGAGCGAGCCAGTCCAGAGTGTTACGGCGAGCGCGAAGACAAAGAGATTGCGTCTGAGCATAATTGACTTCATAAGACCTTCACGAATTTTCACCGGGGACGTTTGTGGCGGCCGCATGCGCGCCGCCGGAGGCTGGACTCATCGCACGAAGGGCTACACGATACGCCTACCCGATTCTCGTTCACGGTTTTGAGGCGATGATAGCATGCGGGGTTGCTCGGGCCGCAACAAGGAAGTGACGAGTGACAAGAAAAGCGGTGACGAGTGACCAGTGACGAGTGACGAGGCGGAAGACAGCTTCGCTCTCGTCACTCGTCGCTCACGAATCGCCTTAGCCTATCGCTCGTCATCGTCGATGCTTTTTTGTCTTCCGCGTGAGCGGCTTTGCCTTTAAAATCGCCCCGCTTTTCCAGCCGTCTCGCGGAGCGTTCAAATGAAGAGGATTTCGCTCGCGTTCGCCGTAACGTTTCTGCTCGCGCTCTTCCTGCCGCACGCCTTCGCGCCGCGCGCGAGCATGCAGTCGGAGGTTGACCACGGGCTCGCCGAAGAGATTTTTAAGATAAGGGCGATAGACAACCACGCACACCCCTTGCGCGCCACGCGCGAGGGCGAGGAAGACCGTGAGTTCGACGCGCTCATCCCAGACACGCTCGAACCCTCGCCGCTCCCCGTGCGCCTTCGGCCCGACAACCCGGAGTACGTCTCGGCTTGGCGCGACCTATGGAACTACCGCCACGAAGACATGTCGGAGGCGCACACGCGCGAAGTCACTGAAGCGCGCCGCCGCGTGATGCGTGAAGAAGGCGACAAGTATCCCGCATGGGTGCTAGACCATCTCAACATCGAAGTGATGTTCGCAAACCGCGTCGCGATGGGGCGCGGCCTCACTCCCGAACGCTTCCGCTGGGTCGCCTTCGACGATGCGCTGATGCTCCCTTTAAGCTCCGCCACGGTGCGAAAGATTCACCCGGACTACGCGGCCTTCTATCCGGGCGAAGACGCGCTCCTGAAAAGATACCTCTCCGACCTAAACATGAAGACGGTGCCCGCGACCTTGCGCGAGTTCACAACGCGCGTCGTCACGCCGACGCTCGAACGGCAGAAGCGCGAAGGCGCTGTCGCGGTCAAGTTCGAGGCCGCTTACCTGCGCCCGCTCGACTTCGCGGACGCCACGGAAGCGGACGCCTCGCGCGTCTACGCGCGCTTTGCACGGGGCATGGCCGCGCCCACGGCCGCCGAGTACAAGCCGCTTCAGGACTATCTCTTCCGATACGTCGCGCGCGAGGCGGGGCGTCTCGGCATGGCCGTGCACGTACACACGGGCGCGGGCGTCGGCGGCTACTTCGGCGTCGTGGGCAGCAACCCCGCGCTGATGGAATCGGCCTTCAACGACCCAACTCTCCGCAAGACCAACTTCGTCATCATCCACGGCGGCTGGCCCTTCACGGAGCAGACGGCGGCGATGCTCTCGAAGCCAAACGTCTACGCGGACTTCTCCGCGCAGACCTTCGCGCGCTCGCCCCACTCGCTCGCAGAGACTCTTCGCGGCTGGCTTGAGTTCGCGCCTGAAAAGGTCATGTTCGCCACGGACTCATTCGTCTTAACGCCCGAAGTCGGTTGGGAGGAGGTCGGCTGGCTCTCGAACCGCACTGGCCGCCAAGCGCTCGCAATCGCGCTCACAGGCATGATGCGCGACGGCGAGATAACACGCGCACGCGCCTCCGAGCTCGCGCGCATGGTCATGCACGACAACGCCGCGACGCTCTACGGGATTAAATAAGAAAGTGCTGAGGACTGAGGACTGAGGACTGAGTGGAAGAAATTAACGCGACGCTAAGAGTTCTCAACCCAATACTCAGTCCTCGGCACTCAGCACTCAGTCCTCAGTCCTTTCTCATTTATTGAATTTTGCTGGCGAGCGGGAAGTTTGGGAGGACTCGGAAGGCCGTGAGGCAGACCGAGACGCGGTCGCCGACTCGAAGGGGCGCGGCGCTCGCTTCGGACTTGGGGCGTGTGACGATGATGGGCACGCCGAGTTTGCGTTCGGGCGTCTCGGAGATTTCATAGAGCGGCGGCTCGCCGGGCTTTGGGCGGCGCGCGACGAGGTCTAGGCGGACTGTCAGACGCTCGTACGCGCCGACGAAGTTCTTCTCCTCGACCGCGCCGTTAGCCAGCGGGTTGCACCCTTCAATCGGCCCGACCGTCCTGCTCAGGCGCACGTCCTCCGGGCGGAAGACGAGTTTGACCGCCTGCCCCGGACGAAAGCGCGCGGCCTCAGCGCCCGCCTCGATTGCGCCCGCGCCAAACTCCACGCGGTCGCCCTCGGCGACGACGCCGAGCAGAAGATTCGCAGCGCCGAGGAACGTCGCGACATACTCCGTCTCCGGCCGGTTGTAAACCTCCTCGGGCGTGCCTACCTGTTCGAGATGTCCCGAGTGTAGAACCGCGATGCGGTCGCCGAGTTCGAGAGCCTCTTCCTGATCGTGCGTGATAAAGACCGCAGGGACTTGTACGTCGCGCAAAAGCGCGCGAATCTCACGCCGCAGGCGCACACGCGTCTGCGCGTCGAGCGCGCCGAAGGGTTCGTCGAAGAGAAGCACCTGCGGCTCGTAGGCGAGCGTGCGCGCGATTGCGACGCGCTGCTGCTGCCCGCCCGAAAGCTGCGAAGGATATTTCTTGCGGTGCTCTTCGAGGTGTATCAGTTCCAAAAGGCGCGCGACCTTCTCCTTGCGCTCTCGCCGGCGCACGCCGCGTATGCGCATACCGTAGCCGATGTTCTTCTCGACGGTCATGCGCGGGAAGAGCGCGTAGGACTGGAAGATGACGCCTACGCCGCGCTCGCGCGCTGGAAGGTCTGTCACGTCCTTGCCGTGCAGAATCACGCGCCCCGAGTCCGGATGTTCAAGCCCCGCGATGATTCGCAAGATGGTCGTCTTACCTGAACCCGACGCGCCGAGAAGCACCAAGGCCTCGCCCTCGCCCACGTCGAAGCTCACGTCTTCGAGCACGCTCGTCTTCTTGAAGCTCTTGCTGAGGCCCCGCACGCTCGCCGCGGGCGGATGCGCGACCGACGCGGACTCCCTCCGCGAGTCCGCGCGCGCGCCCTCGACGTGAGAGTCTTCACGGTCGCCGTCCGTCTTTTCGGGCAGCATGGGCGATGTCACCTCTCTCTGCTTCGGGCTGCTCACTTTGTTTCTAGCCAGTCGCGCGCGAAGAACAGGATGCTGAAGATCAGGAACGAGAAGAGCGCGAGCACGATTGCGACGGCGTTCGCGGCCTCGACCTGTCCCTCGTTGAACTTCGCGAAGATGTAGAGCGGGGCGGTCTGCGTCGCGCCCGCAAGGTTGCCGGAGACGAGAATGGTCGAGCCGAACTCGCCGATTGCGCGCGCGAAGGTTAGGAGCGCGCCCGTCACAATCGCGCCGCGCAGAGAGGGGAGCGTCACGTGCCAGAAGGTCTGCCAGCGCGTCGCGCCGATGGTGGCCGAAGCCTCTTCGAGCGAGCGATCCATCGTCTCAAACACGCTCATCAGGACGCCGAACGCAAGCGGGAAGGTGACGAAGATATTCGCGAGGATTATCGCGTACGGCGTGAACATTATCTGATGGTCTTCGGAAAGGAACTTTCCGATCATGCCGTACTTGCCCCAGAGCAGCAGAAGCGCGAAGCCCGCGACGGCCGTCGGTATCGCCGTCGGCAGAGAGATCGTGACGATGAGCGCCGTTCGCCCGAAGAACATGTAGCGCGAAAGGACGTAGGCCGCGAGCAGCCCGAAGAGCACGTTGAAGAGTGTCGCGTAGAAGCTCGTCACGACCGAGAGCTTCAAGGCGAAGATGGCGTCCGGCGCTGTCAGAGCAGACCAGAAACTCCCAAGTCCGCTGCTCGTCCCGAAGATGAAAATGGAGGCCAGAGGCAAGAGCACGAGCGGCAGCATCAACAGCACGACCATGCCGAGGCTAAAGGGCCTTACCACGTCGAAGCCGCGCACGTGCTTCATCGTCGCGATTGCAGAACTCATATGCTTCGCTCCGCTAAGTTGCAAGTTCCAAGTTTTCAAGTTCAAAGTTAAGAGCACACGCCTTCAAACTTTCAACTTTCAACTTGGAACTTGCAACTATCATTCATCACTTCTGTTTCACCTGCTTGCGCCACACGCCGTCGATGACCTCGGGGTAGGCGCGTTGCCAGCCGCCGAAGAGGTCGCCGACGGTGAAGGGTAGCTCGACTTTCGCGAACTCTTTGTTCGCGTCGTTGAACTCTTCGTGCGTGACCGAGCGGAAGTGGAACTTGACGAACGCCTGCTGCGCCTCGTCCGACCAGAGGTACTGCATGAACGCGTCCACGAGCGGGCGGTCTTCCGCCGGGACGTTCTTGTCTATGACGACCGCGGGGTGCTCGCTAAAGATCGTCGCGCGCGGGACTATTATCTCGAAGGGCGCGCCCGCCTCCCTCATCATCAAGCCTTCGAGCTCGTACGTGATGAGCGCGTCGCCGTAGCCCGTCTCGAACTGCGTCCGCGCGGCGCGCGCCGAGTCGGGCGTCGCGATGACGTTGCGCCAGACGCTCTTCAAAAGTTGAAGCGCGCGCCCCTGATCCGCGCCGCCCGTCGCGGCTTGCGACTTCTTCAGCTCCGAGCCGTAGATTGCGAGTATCGACCACTGCGCGCCGCCCGAGCCGTCCGGGTCTGGATGTATGAGTTTGACGCCGGGCTTCGCGAGGTCTGAAAAGTCGTGTATGCCCTTCGGGTTTCCTTTGCGCACGAGTATGACAAAAGGCGTCTTGTTCGCGATGCCGCCGAAGGGCATGGCCTTCCAGTTCGACGTGACGAGACCTTTCTGCGCGAGACGCTCAACGTCGCGCTCAATCGAGAAGATGCCTACGTGCGCGCCCACGCCCGCGAGTATCTGATTCGTGATTGTCTCGGAGCCGGCGTATGAGGGCGTGAAGCTCACGTCCTCGCCGTGCTCCTGCTTCCACTTCGCTTTGAAGCCGGGGATGATGGCCTTGTCCATCACCTCCTTCATCACGGAGAAGGCGTAGAGAGTCACCTGACGCTCGCCGCGCTGCGCGCCCGTCCGCGACTTCGGAAGGCACGCGCCCGCGAGCAACGCAGCGGCGAAGAGGAGCGCCGCCATCGCCCGCCCGGCTTTAGGGTGTACTCTGCCCTTTACGGTGACTCTCATAATGGAAACCTACCGCCCTCTGTTCAGTGCCGGAATGGAAAATTTTTGGCTTCTATAACACACTTCGAGCCATTTCAGGAAGCTTTTCGCGGACGGGTTTGTGCGACGGCGTGCGCGTGCGCGCTTTCAAAAGGCATGTGTTCTGTGCGATTCTATCCGCGTCGCGTCGAAGCGCGCGGCGAACGTATGCGATATATTTCGGAGGTCTAAATGAAAGGTAAGTTGAAGCTGGCGGCCGTCTTGGCGCTGGCCGTTGCGTCCGTAATCTACGCCGCGTGCAGGGCCGACGACATCACGGGCAGCTCGCAGGCGGCTTCGGGCACGCCGCAAACCGCGCCGAAGAACGATGCGCCACAGCCCGCGCCGTCCGTGGTCGCGCAGGCCACGCCCGAGGAGGCGCGCCGCGTCACGGTCGATGAAGTCAAGAAGATGCTCGACGCGGGCAAGGCGGTCATCTACGACACGCGCGCGAAGGCCGCCTACGACGCTGAGCACATAAAGGGCTCGCTCTCTCTTCCCTTCGACCAAGTGACCGCGCACATCGCGGAGCTGCCGAAGGACAAGACGGTGGTCTTCTACTGCACTTGACCGGCCGAACATACGAGCGCCGGTGCGGTGCTCATAGCCAAGTCGAAGGGGATGGATAACACGGCCGCGCTGCTCGGCGGCATGGGCGCTTGGAAGGAAGCGAAGCTCCCGACCGAGGGCGACGCGGTTAAGCCTGAAGAGAAGAAGTAAGGCAAGAGGCAAACTTCAAAAGTTAAGACGGAAGCGGCGCGGCCTTCATCAAACGATGATGAAGGCCGCGCTTCTTTGCGCAGCGAACGACTCACGACGCATGGTATTCGACGAGTGAAGCAGAGCGCGCGGCCTGCTCTCGTCTGCCTTTTTGCCTTTTGCCTTTTGCCTCTTGCCTTTTGCCTTTACTAGTGTAAAACTCCGCCCCGTCTGTTACGCGCGCCGCGCGTTCCTGTCTACAAGCGCAATAACGAATCCTTCAACTGCCGGAGGCAAAGCCTTGCTTCGAGGACTCTTTCGCACAAAACGCCTTGACGACATACTCGCCGCGGCAGGCGGCCCACAGTTTTCACTCAAGCGCACGCTCGGCGCTTTCAACGTCACGCTCCTAGGCATCGGCGCAATCATCGGCGCGGGCATCTTCGCGACCGTGGGCACGGCCGCCGCAGGCGACGCCGCGCGGCCGGGCGCGGGGCCGAGTCTGATGCTCTCGTTCGTCATCACGGCGGTCGTCTGCGGGTTCACCGCGCTCTGCTACGCGGAGATGGCCTCGATGGTGCCCATCAGTGGCTCCGCATACACCTATTCCTACTCGACCTTGGGCGAGTTGGTCGCGTGGATTATCGGCTGGGACTTAATCATCGAGTATGCGGTCGGCAACATCGCCGTCGCGATCAGTTGGGCAAACTATTTCCGCACGCTGATGGCGAATCTAGGCGTGGACATACCCGCTTGGCTTTCGACCGACTATCGCACGGCGATGCGGCTTGCGGAGAACAATCCGGCGGGCTTCGCCGAGCAGTTCGGCGGCGCGCCGCATCTCTTCGGCTACCCCATCATCTTCAACCTGCTCGCCTTCCTTATCGTCGCCGTCATCACAATCGTCCTCGTCTGGGGCATCAGGGAGTCGGCCGGTTTCAACGCGGTGATGGTCGTCATCAAGATAGTCGTCCTGCTCTTCTTCATAGGCATCGCGCTCTACTACGTCTCGCCCTCGAAGATGACGCATAACTGGGTGCCGTTCCAGCCAAACGGTTGGAGGGGAACTTTCACGGGGGCCGCGCTGGTCTTCTTCGCATACATAGGCTTTGACGCGGTCTCGACGGTCGCGGAGGAGTGTAAGAACCCCGCGCGCGACCTGCCGATTGGCATCATCGCGTCGCTCATCATCTGCACGATTCTCTACGTCATCGTCGGCGCGGTCTTCGCGGGGCTCATCCCCTACCCCGAACTCGTGCAGAAGTTGACGACCGAGCAGGCAGAGCCCTTGACGATGGCGCTCGACCACGTCGCGCCGAAAGGTACGACTTGGCCTTCGACAATCGTCGCCTTCGGCTCGGTCATCGCGCACACGGCCGTGCTCCTAGTCTTCCAACTCGGGCAGCCGCGCATCTTCTTCTCGATGGCGAGGGACGGGCTCCTCCCTTCGACCTTCGCGAGCGTCCACCCGAGGTTTAAGACGCCGCACGTGACGACAATCCTGACGGGCGTCTTCGTCGGCGTCTTCGCGGCATTCGCCTCGATAGACGAGGTCATAGACCTTACGAACATCGGGACGCTCTTCGCCTTCATCCTCGTCTGCGTCGGCATCCCCGTCCTGCGCATGAAAGACCCCAATCGCACGCGCCCGTTCCGAGTGCCTTTGGGCCCTTGGCTTCTGCCTCTGCTCGGCGTCGTCTCGTGCTTCTTCCTGATCTTCTATCTACCGCCGGCCTCTTGGTGGCGCTTCGTCGGGTGGCTCATGCTCGGCTTCGCCATCTACATATCCTACGGCTACACGCGCAGCGCGGTCGGGATGAAGTTGGGACGACCCAATCGCACGCCCGCGCTGCTCAAGGTTGCGGGCGTGGGCTTCCTGCTCGTCGCCATAGGGCTCTTCGTAATCCCGCACGACCTGGGCCCGCGCGCGATAGTCAGCGCCGCCACGGATGCAAACGCCGACAGGCATAGCCGCGCCGTCTACGGACTCTTGATGATTGTGTTCGGGCTCATCGTCGGCGTCTTCTGCACGGGACTCGGCTCGCAACATGGCCTTGCCGCGCCGCCGGAAGAGGACGACGAGAGATGAGGCGCGCGTGGGAGTCTGAATGATGAGAGCCCTCGTGCTCGGCGCGGGGCGAATGGGACTCGGCGTCGTCTACGACCTCTTGCACAACTCCGTGGGCGTCGAGACGGTGACGGTCGCCGACGTTGACGAGGGACGCGCACGCGCCGTAGCCGAAGTCTCGAAGAGCGAGCGCGTACGCGCCGCGCACGTCAACGTCGAAGACTCTGCGCGCACAATCGAGTTGATGCGGGGCCACGACGCTGTCGTAAGCTGCGTCACCTACTTTCACAACCTCTCGCTCGCGCGCGCGGCCGTTGAGGCGCGCGCGAACTTCTGCGACCTAGGCGGCAACAACACAGTCGTCGACTCGGAACTCGCGCTCGACGCGGAGGCGCGCGCCGCGGGCATAAACATCATCCCCGACTGCGGCCTCGCGCCCGGCATGGTCTCCGTTCTCGCCGCGCACGGGGCCGCGCGCTTCTCTCGTCTCGAAGAGCTACACATACGCGTCGGCGGTCTTCCGCAGCGCCCGCGCCCGCCGCTCGACTACCAGATAGTCTTCTCCGTCGAAGGGCTCATCAACGAATACATCGAGCGCGCACGCGTCATACGCGAGGGGCGCATCGTCGATGTCGAGTCCTTGACCGAAGTCGAGTCGCTAGACTTCGCGGAGCCCTTCGGGCGCATGGAGGCGTTTCAGACTTCGGGCGGCACCTCCACGCTCCCCGAGACTTTTCTGGGCAAGGTTCGAGAGCTCGACTACAAGACCATACGATACCCCGGCCACTGCGGGCGCTTCCGCCTGCTCGTAGACCTCGGCCTCTGCGACTCGGCTGCGGTTGACGTTGACGGCCACGCAATCGCGCCGCGTCGCCTGCTCGGCGAGCTTCTATACAGACACCTGCCTGCGGACGAGCCCGACGTTGTTCTCGTCAGGCTCGAATTCGTCGGCCGTCTCAAAGAGGACGAAGGCGACGAAGGCGACGACGGGCGTAAACAGGAAAACTTAAGCCGCGCGTCGCGTCTGCGCTACGACATCATCGACCGCTTCGACGCGCGCACGGGGCTCTCCGCGATGCAGCGCACGACGGCCTTCCCCGCTTCAATCGTCGCGCAGATGATGGCGCGCGGGGAGACGACACAGAAGGGCGCACTCCCGCAAGAGCGCTGCATCCCGCCCACTTCCTTCGTACGCGAACTGGAAGCGCGCGGCATAAATATCGACGAGAGCATCATAGCCTGAACGCCAAAGGGCGCGTCGGCGCGGCAGAACTTAAAGAGATCCGCCCTCGTTATCTTCGAGTGTCTGTCGCTAGAGCGACCGTCGTTTAAGAATGGAGGTCTTCGCGGCATGTCCCCCGAACAGCTCTTCTCTCTCTGCGGCTTTCTGGTGCTGCCCGGCTGGCTTCTGCTCGTCTTCCTCCCGCGTTGGAAGTGGACTGCGCGGCTCATCTGCCCTGTCATAATTCCTCTCGTCATCGCGCTTCTATACGCTTGGCTCATCGCGACGACCTTCGGGCGGACTCCGGGCGGCTTTGGCTCTTTGGCGGAAGTCGCGCTGCTCTTCCAGAATCCGCGCGCGCTGCTCGCGGGCTGGATTCACTATCTAGCCTTCGATCTCTTCATAGGTAGCTGGGAGGTGCGTGACGCGCAGCGTAACGGGATTCATCACCTACTCGTCGTGCCATGTCTTGTGCTCACGTTCCTCTTCGGCCCCTTGGGGCTTCTGCTCTACTTCGTCCTGCGCGCAATCTTACGCCGCAAGCTTCTCGTCGAAGGTGAGGCTTGATGAGCGTGCGTGAATTTTTCGCAGAGCTTTACCGGCGCAACCGCGTGCTCGCGCTCTTGGGCTGGCTCCATCTCGCGGCGCTCGCCGCAGTCCTCCTCATCGCGCCGTTCGACACGCGCACGATTCTAGGCCTCAACCCTTGGGTCAAGCCCTCGAAGTTCCTCATCTCGATTGCGGCTTACGTCTGGACGCTCGCGTGGTTTACGCGCTACGTCTCGGCGTATCGCCGCACGGTCGGACTGATAAGTTGGGGCACGGCCTTCGTCTTCGTCGGAGAGATGGTCTGCGTCATCATGCAGTCGGCGCGCGGCACGACCTCCCACTTCAACTTGAAGACTCCCTTCGACGAGGCCGTCTTCAACACGATGGGCGCGCTCATCGCCGTAAACACTCTGCTCGTTCTCGTCACGCTTCTACTCTTCCTCCGGCCCTCGGAGCGTCCCGCGCCCTCCTACCTCTGGGGCATAAGGCTCGGCCTTCTATTCTTCTTCGCGGGCAGCCTCGAAGGCGTGGCGATTGTCTTAAACGGCGCGCACACCGTAGGCGCGGCGGACGGCGGCGCGGGGCTTCCCTTCGTCAACTGGAGCACACGCGCGGGCGACCTTCGCATCGCACACTTCCTAGCCTTCCACGCGCTCCAACTCCTCCCGCTCGCGGGCTACGCCTTGAGCCGCCACAGACCAAACTGGCCGCGACGCGCACAGGTCGCTTGCGTCTTCGCGCTCGCCACTCTCTACGCGGCCTTCGTCTCGCTCATCTTCATACAAGCCGTGCACGGCCGCCCGTTGCTCAGTCTGGGCGCGTTCGTTCTATAATCGCGGCCGCAAGTCTCCGAAAGTTTCGCCGTTCGTCTCCACCCCGGCACACGTAAGACCAGAGGAACGTTTATGAACGCCCTGCCAATCATCGTAGGCGCGCTGTGCGTGATGGCGATTGCTTACAGGTACTACTCCGCTTTCTTGGCCGCGAAGGTTTTGGCGCTCGACGCGCAAGCGCCCGTTCCTTCCAAAGAGATGTACGACGGGCACAACTACTACCCTACGAACAAGTGGGTTCTGTTCGGCCATCACTTCGCGGCCATCTCGGGCGCGGGGCCGCTTATCGGGCCTGTGCTCGCGGCGCAGTTCGGATTTCTGCCCGGTCTGCTTTGGCTAGTGATAGGCGTGTGTCTGGGCGGCGCGGTTCACGACTTCATGATTTTGGTGGCGAGCGTAAGACGACAGGGTAAGTCGCTCGCGGAGATCGCGCGGACTGAGATAAGCCCTCTGTCGGGTCTGGTCGCGGGCGTCGCGATTCTCTTCATCGTCGTCATCGCGCTCGCCGGATTAGGGCTCGTCGTCGTCAACGCGCTCGCAGAGTCGCCTTGGGGGACGTTCACCGTCGGCTTCACGATTCCGCTCGCGCTCCTCATGGGGCTGTACATGTACCGCTTCCGCGTCGGACGGATTCGAGAGGCGAGCGCGATTGGCGTCATAGGTCTTCTCTTCGCAGTCATAGCGGGCGGTTGGGTCGCGGAGAGCAGTTGGGCCTCTTCGTTCACGTTCTCTAAGGGCACGATAACCGTCTTGATGGCCGCGTACGGGTTCATCGCTTCGGTGCTGCCCGTCTGGATGCTCCTTTGCCCGCGCGACTATCTCTCATCATATTTAAAAATCGGGACGGTCGCGTTTCTGATACTCGGCGTGATACTCGTCCACCCGAATCTGAACATGCCCGCCATCACGCCTTTCGTCGCGGGCGGCGGCCCCGTGATTCCGGGCAAGGTCTACCCGTTCGTCTTCATCACAATCGCCTGCGGCGCGATTAGCGGCTTCCACGCGCTCATCTCTTCGGGCACGACGCCGAAGATGATTGAGCGAGAGACGGACGCGCGCATGATCGGTTACGGCGGGATGTTGATGGAGGGCGTCGTCGGAGTCGTCGCGCTGATTGCCGCGACCTCGCTCTTCCCCGGCGACTACTTCGCAATCAACACCGCGCAGACGACGCCCACTCAACAAGTCCGCTACGCGCAGATGGTCGAGACGCACACGGCCGAAGGCTTCGACCTAAAGCCCCGTGAGATTGACCGTCTCGAAGCCGAATCGGGCGAGAAGAACCTGCGCGGGCGCACGGGCGGCGCGGTCACGCTCGCTTTGGGCATCGCGAAGATTTTCGACGGCGTGCCGGGGCTAGCGGGCCTGATGAAGTATTGGTATCACTTCGCGATAATGTTCGAGGCGCTCTTCATCTTGACGACCATCGACACGGGCACGCGCGTCGGGCGTTTTCTCGTAGGCGAATTCATGGGACGCTTCCACAAACGCTTTGAGGAGCCGACGTGGGTTCCGGGTTCTTTGGCGACGACCGCGCTCGTCGTCGCGGGCTGGGCCGCGTTCATCTGGTCGGGCTCAATCTCGACCATCTGGCCGATGTTCGGCATCGCGAACCAACTGCTCGCGGCGGTCGCCTTGTGCGTCGCGACGACGGTCATCATAAACTCGGGGCGCGCTCGCTACGCTTGGACGACGATAGTCCCGCTCTCCTTCGTCGCGACGACGACGCTCGTCGCGGGCTGGATGTCTATAATGGACAACTTCTGGCCTCTCTCGCAGAAGGCAGAGACCGCCGCGCAAGGCTACATAAACACCGCGCTCACGGCCGTCCTTATGGCGGCCTCCATCGTCATACTCTTTGACTCGATTCGCCGCTGGACGCGCGGGCGACGCGCGCCCGTGGAATCAAACGGCCCCTCGGTCGTCACGACATGAGCCATTCACCTCGCAAAGGTTCGTCTCGCGCCGCGTCGGCGCTCTTGCTCACTTTTGTCTTCGCAGCATGCGCCGGCATGTGCGCGCACGTCGCGCGCGCGCAGGAGTCGGTCGCGCTCCCGCCCTTGAAACTGGTCGCTGATATTAAGGGCTACGCGGGGCCTTCGGGCTTCCTCGGATTTCCCGCGCTCGTCGCCTTCAGTCCCGACGGACAGCTCCTCGCGCTGAGCGGCCCGAAGTCGGTCGTGCAAATTTACGAGGCCGCGACCGGCAAGCTCCTCTACACGCTCTCGACCACGCACGTATTTGGACTCGACGCCTTCTCCTTCAACCCCGACGGGCGCACGGCCGCCACGCGCGACAAAGAAGACAAGACCGTGCGCATTTGGGACTTGGCTACGGGTAAGGAACTGCGCGCGCTCACGGGCCGCAAGCGCGACTTCGAGACGAAGTGGAAGGCGGGCGACTTCCCCTCAGACGCGTTCGTCCCGGTTCCCTTCGGCCCCGAAGGCCGCACCGTGCTCGTCGAGCGCGAGGACGACATCGTCACGGTCTTTGAGACGGAGACGGGGCGCGAGGTCGCGGCGCTCGACCACAAGACCGAGTCGAACACCGCGAAGGAGTTGCTCAAGATGACGCTCGGCGCGCCTATCGGCAGGAAATCGCACTCGCTCCACATGCGCCCGATCTTTAGCCCGGACGGCCGCCTCGTCGCGACCGCCAACGGCGACAAATTGCCGAAGCTCTGGGACGCGGCGACGGGCCGCCTCGTCGCAACGCTCGTCGAGCCGAATGACATAATCTACAACACCGTCTTTAGCCCCGACTCGCGCTCGCTCGCGACCGAGACAAACAAGGGTGCTGTGCACCTCTGGGACGCCGCCACGGGCCGGCTCAGGGCGCAGGTCAAGGCCAAGGAGATAGACTACTCCTACTTCTCGGGCGTGGACGTTTACTACACGCCGAGCTTCGCCTTCAGCCCAGACTCGCGCACGCTCGTCACCTACCGCAACCGCTCGACGCAAATCTGGGACGCGGAGACGGGCGCGCTCCGCCAGACGCTCAAGAAGTCTTCGAGCGACGGCGTCGCTTTCAGCCCCGACTCGCGCCTGCTCGCCACGTCGGGCGGCGATGACTCCGCGAAACTCTGGGACGTGCAGACGGGAAAGCTCGTGCGCCAGCTCGCGAAGTCCGAGAAGGAGACGCACTACGTCATGTTCAGCCCCGACGGCCGGCTGCTGCTTACGGCGGGAGACGCGGGCGTGCGGCTCTGGGACGTCGCCACGGGCGAGCCGATCACTTCACTCGCGGCCGCGCGCTTCCCCGCGAGCTTCAGCCCCGACGGCCGGCTCTTCGCGACGGGCGGCAACGAAAAGACCGCGCACGTCTACGAACTTCTCACACGATGATAGGCGAGAGAGCGACCGCTGCGGAGTGTTCTTAACGGTGCGTGAGTCTTCGGAGCGCTCAGTCTTTCAGAAGACCTTCCAGATTTTTTATTAAGTCTTCAACATCGCGCTCCCAACGCGCGTCGTCGCTGAGCGCGAGCGCGTTGCGGCGTATGAGCGGCGAGAGGTCTTCAGGCAGGTCTTTAGGCGCGGGCATCGTCGCGCCCTGAATCAAGATAGGTATCACGCGAATCTTACGCCCGAGCGCCTTCGACACTTCGAGTCGAACGTAATCGTCTAACTCCGCCTGCGCGCCCGCGCCCCTAGACCAGCGCGGGCTTATGAGCGCAATCATCACCGCGCAAGACTCCGCTGCTTTGGTGATAGCCTCTACGAAGTCCTCGCCGTAACCGACGTTCTTCAAATCGAGGAAGACCTTCTCCGTGCCGAAGCGCTTCACGAGCTGGTCGTATAGTCCGCGTGCATAAGCCGCCGCCTCGTTGCGCCGGTAGCTGATGAAGACGCCGCTGAACCGCGCCTCGTCTTTCGGCAGCGAGGCTCCGCTCTTCTCTATCGCGCGTCGTGCGTTCTCCTGAATCTCCGACAGCGAGAGTTCTTCAATAGAGGCGGGCGGCTCGGCCGTACGACACCACTTGCCAATAAGGATGCGGACGTGACGCAGGAGACTTGTCAGTCCGGCGTGTGATGCCTTGCCATCCCAGTCCGATAGGTAAAAAGCCTCTACGAACATCAGCCTAATGGGCAGTTCGGTCTTTTCGAGCAGCACTAAGACGAGGGGAACTTCCCCTACGCGGTTGAGCACCTCTTGAACGAGGCTCGATTCGCGTGCTGCGCGCGACCAGAGCACGACGACGACCTTCGAGTGCCCAAGCTCCTCCATGACCGCTTCGAGATAGTCAGCGCCGGGTGTAATCATGGACGCATCCCACCAAACAGCCCAACCATGCTGTCGGAAGACGGCGGCCAGTTTCTTCGCCGTCATCCCGTCGTCCGTCGCGCAACTAAGGAAGATGTCGCTCATCTGGGTAAGCTCGAATAGGTTCGAAAGAATAGCACGGCGAGGGTACGTCGGTTTCAAGACCTTGTCCAGAGGCAGCCACTGGGTGCGGCGTGGGCGGTTCTGTCTTTGAACTTTCCGGCTTTTTCGGCGATAATGCCCCTCTTTTAGCGAGACCAAAAAAAGGGTCTGTGCATACAAGGGGCACGTCCTCCCGCGTGCGGCTTCGGCGGCCGCGCCGCGTGCGTGCAGTGCATTAGACCCGCGCCCCCTTGAGATAGAGGCGCGTTTTAACTCGCCACTCTTTAGACGAACAAGAAAGGAATCGTTCACCTTGTCAATCAAGTTATCGCCGTCTCTCTCGAAGGGGCTGCTACGAATTTTAACCGTCCTCGCGCTCCTTGCGACCTTCGCCGTCGCGGCGTTTGCGCAGGGCGAAGGGCACGGCGCTGGCAGCGGCGCGCAGACAGGCCGCCACCCCGGAGGCGAAGCAAACCTGCTTCTGCCTGACCTCTCGTCGCAGCACTTCCTCGGCGTCGACGGCCACACGCTCCTACTCGTCGGGCTCGTCGTCTGCGCACTGGGCTTGGCCTTCGGGCTGATGATATTCACGCAACTCAAGAACCTGCCCGTACACCGCTCGATGCGCGACATCTCGGAGCTGATCTACGAGACATGCAAAACGTATCTCGTCACGCAGGGCAAGTTCATAATGCTTCTGTGGGTCTTCATAGGGGCCATCGCCGCAATCTACTTCGGCTTCCTCGCCGAGACGGTGAACGACAACGGCACGGTCGCGCACGGCTTCCCGATCTTTAAGGTCATAATCATCCTACTCTTCAGCCTCGTCGGCATCGCCGGCTCTTACGGCGTCGCTTGGTTCGGCATACGCGTCAACACCTTCGCGAACTCGCGCACGGCCTTCGCCTCTCTCGGGGGCAAGCCCTATCCGATCTACGCGATACCTCTGAAGGCGGGCATGTCCATCGGCATGATGCTCATCTCCGTCGAGCTTCTAATCATGCTCTGCATCCTTCTCTTTATCCCACGCGACTATGCGGGCCCTTGCTTCATAGGTTTCGCAATCGGCGAAAGTTTGGGCGCGGCGGCTCTGCGTATCGCGGGCGGCATCTTTACGAAGATTGCCGACATCGGATCGGATTTGATGAAGATCGTCTTCAAGATTAAGGAAGACGACGCGCGCAACCCCGGCGTCATCGCCGACTGCACGGGCGACAACGCGGGCGACTCGGTCGGCCCTTCGGCAGACGGCTTCGAGACCTACGGCGTGACGGGCGTCGCGCTCATCACGTTCATACTGCTCGCCGTCGGGACGGCAGCCGTTCAGGTTCAACTCTTGGTCTGGATTTTCGTCATGCGCGTGATGATGATCGTGGCTTCGGCCGCGGCCTACTTCATCAACGAGGCCGTCGCGAAGTCGCGCTACGGACGCGCCGACGTGATGAACTTCGAGGCCCCGCTCACGTCGCTCGTCTGGGTCACGTCCATCATCTCGGTCGTGCTCACCTACATCGTCTCGTACTTGATGATTCCGAATCTGGGCGATGGGAGCCTTTGGTGGAAGCTCGCGACCATCATCACCTGCGGCACGCTCGCGGGCGCGATCATCCCCGAACTCGTCAAGGTCTTCACCTCAACCGAGTCGAGCCACGTCAAAGAGGTCGTAACATCCTCGCGCGAGGGCGGCGCGTCCTTGAACATCCTTTCGGGTCTGGTCGCGGGTAACTTCTCGGCCTACTGGATAGGCATCGCCATCACAATCCTGATGGCAATCGCCTACGTCTTCAGCACGCAGGGCTTGGGCGCGCTGATGGCCGCGCCCGCGGTCTTCGCCTTCGGCCTCGTCGCCTTCGGCTTCCTAGGCATGGGCCCCGTGACCATCGCCGTAGACTCGTATGGCCCCGTGACAGACAACGCGCAGTCGGTCTACGAGCTTTCGCTCATCGAGCAGGTTCCGAACATCGAGGAGGAGGTCAAGCGCGACCACAACGTCACGGTCAACTTCGAGCGCGCCAAGCACCTTCTCGAAGAGAACGACGGCGCTGGCAACACCTTCAAGGCCACGGCTAAGCCCGTTCTCATCGGCACGGCGGTCGTAGGCGCGACGACGATGATCTTCTCTATCATCCAAGTCCTTCGCGGCGAAGCCATCGCCGGAGCGACGCGCGGGGGCTTGACGGAGATGGAAGGGCTTCGGACTTTCTACGAGAACCTCTCGCTCCTGAACCCGCTCTTCCTGCTCGGGCTCATCACGGGCGGCGCGATTATCTACTGGTTCACGGGCGCTTCCACTCAGGCCGTGACGACGGGCGCGTACCGCGCGGTCGAGTTCATCAAGGCGAACATTCGTCTGGAAGGCGTCGAGAAGGCTTCGGTCGAAGACTCGAAGAAGGTCGTCCAAATCTGCACGCAGTACGCGCAGAAGGGCATGTTCAATATCTTCCTGACGGTCTTCTTCGCCTCTCTCGCCTTCGCCTTCGTCGATCCCTACTACTTCATCGGGTATCTAATCTCAATCGCGCTCTTCGGGTTGTATCAGGCCATCTTCATGGCGAACGCGGGCGGCGCTTGGGACAACGCGAAGAAGATCGTCGAGGTCGAGTTAAAGGAGAAGGGTAGCCCCTTGCACGACGCGTGCGTCGTAGGCGATACAGTGGGCGACCCCTTCAAGGACACCTCTTCGGTGGCGATGAACCCCGTCATCAAGTTCACGACGCTCTTCGGACTGCTCGCGGTCGAGTTGGCCTTGAGCGTCTTCCGAAGCCGCGGCGACCACACGCTCAACTACGCGTTGGCTACGGTCTTCTTCCTCGTCTCGGTCTTCTTCGTCTGGCGCTCGTTCTACGGCATGCGCATCGGCGGGAATCTTGAGTCGGACGTTCGCGTCAAGGAGATGGGCGCAGACCGCGAAGGGATTGCGGCACGCTAGGCTGAAAGTTTCCGAGCCCTGCGGCGCGCACTTCGGTTAGAATGTTCGCGCCGCAGGGGCTTCGGAAGCTTAGAACGTGAGAGGGAACCTTTGAGTACCAACTACGCCAAAGCGGAGACTCTGGTCGGCGCGGTAGTCGCGCCGTTGGATTGGACGCGGTCTGTCGCGCTCGTCCTTGGCTTTAGCCTTCTGACGGCGCTCGCCGCGCAGGTCGTCGTGCCCTTGCCTTGGACGCCGGTGCCCTTGACGGGGCAGACGTTCGCGGTGCTTTTGACGGGCGCGCTTCTCGGCTCGCGCATGGGCGCGCTGGCGATGCTCGCATATCTCGCTGAAGGGGCCGTCGGGCTTCCGTTCTTTCGCGGCGGCGCGGGCGGAGCGCAGTATCTCTTCTTTAGCCCGACGGCCGGATACCTCTTCGCATTCCCCGTCGCGGCCTTCGTCACGGGCTACTTGGCGGAGCGCGGTTGGGACAGGAGACTGCTGACCGCGGCCGCGGCGATGGCTCTCGGCTCGCTCGTCATACTCGTGTCGGGCTGGATGTGGCTCGCGCTCTTCTACAGGACTGCGAGTGAGGCGTTCGCGGCGGGCGTGCTTCCCTTCCTCGCCGGCGACGCCGTGAAGATAGCTCTCGCGGCTGCGGCGCTGCCCGCCGGCTGGGCGCTCTTGCGGCGCACGGGCGCGCGTCGCTCTTAGTCGTCGCAAACATCGACTCAAAAAAAGAGGGCGCGTCACTCGCGAGTGACGCGCCCTTATCGTTTGTGTGATGAGTTCGCGCCCCTTAGCCCGCCTCTCGACGAGAGTGATATACTCGCGCGAAAGTCGCCCCGAAAATTCAGGACGGACAGACGCGTGGAGACAATCAAAGTCCGCTCGCGCGAGCGCGAGGAGTTGGTCGAGTTCACCGAAGAGGTTCGCAGGCGCGTGCGCGCATCGGGCGCGCGCGAGGGCGCGTGCATACTCTACGTGAGGCACACGACCGCCGGGCTGACGGTCAACGAGAACGCAGACCCGGACGTTCCGCGCGACATGCTACACGCCTTGCGCACGCTCATCCCGCAGCACGGCATGGGCTTTCGACACGGCGAAGAGAACTCCGACGCGCACATAAAGGCGAGCCTGACGGGGCCGAGCGTCACCGTGCCCTTTGCGGAGGGCGAGTTGCTGCTGGGGCGTTGGCAGGGAATCTTTCTGTGTGAGTTCGACGGCCCGCGCACGCGCGAGGTCGTCCTGACCATCTTGCGCGCCGCTTGAGACGCGCGGCGGGCGAACTTATCGAGTGTTGAGGCGTATCAAAAAAGCATGAGAGTCAAACAAAGATTGTGGCGGCCCTTCGCGTCCGTCGCGCTCGTTCTGCTCGTCGCTTCGGCGGCGTTCGCGCACAGGCCCGTCCTTGAGCGAAGCCTCGCGCCCGGAAACACCTTCGACGCGGCGGCGCAGGTCGCAGACCCGACCTCGGCGTCGCAGGCTATCTACGGAAGCTTGGGCGCGCCGGGCGAAGTGGACTTCTACAAGTTCACGGCCAACAAAGCGGACACGATTCCCGTCGAGGCGCTCGTGCCTGTGCGCGCTTCTAATCGAGACTTCCGCCCGTGGGTTGCTTTTGTGGGAAAGACGGTCACGCCGACTACGGACGTGCAGCTTCCGTTCACTCTGCCCGAGGGCTTGCAGGCGCACGTTATACGCGCGCCGCAAGAGCGCGCCTACTTCTACGAGCCTTACAGCTTGGAGCGCTTCTACCACGGCACGGAGGAGAAGATTCAACTGACGCAGGGAGAGACATACTACGTCGCGGTCTTCGAGCCGGAGCGACGCACGGGCACATACTCGCTCGGGCTCGGCTCGGTCGAGAACTTCGAGGGCACTTCCAAGGTCGGGACTCTTTGGAGCGTCGTCGTCTCGAAACTCGGGCTCGCTGGCGCGCGCTCCTCCGTGCCCCTTTTAGACCTCTTCGCAATCTTCGTCTCGCTCGCGGGCTTTGGCATCGGGTTAGGAACGACCTTCTTTAGCTTCATGTCAGAGCGCGTGCTCGGCGCTGACGCGCGCACGGCGCGCGCGCAGACGGTCGCGTCGCGACTCGCTTGGCTCGGCCTTCTGCTCGGACTCGTCGGCTCGTTGCTCTTATATCGCGAGAGCCTTCTCTCGGGCGTCGCGACGTTTCAGGCCGCGCTCTTCGTCTTCATAATCATCCTGCAAGTCTACCTCGGCATACGCCTCGCGCGACGCGCTGCCAAGGCGGGGCCGGAACTGCCGGGCCTCCCACGGCCCGAGAAGTTGAAGCCGCTCACAATAAGCCACGCGCTCACGCTCCTGTGCTGGTGCGGCCTCATCTTCCTCTTCGCTTGGTACGCGCTCATGCTCCGTTGAAGTGAGCAGTCAAAAAATGAGCGGTGAGCAGTCGGGAGAGTGACGCGCAGGCGCGTGTAGTCACTCAAACACTGCTCACCGCTCACTGCTTACTGCTCACCTCTTAACTGCTCACTGCTCACTCTCTTCTACCACGCGCGAGACCAGCGCGGGCCTTTGTGCTCGGCGTCGCGGAGGCGCGTGTCGAGCCCCGCGCGGAGTTCGAGTAGACGGCCCATGAGCCAGATGAGGTCTGAGAGGCGGTTGAGGTACGGGATGACGTGCGCGTTTAGTTCAACTCCGGTCTCGGCGAGTCGCACGACGCAGCGCTCCGCGCGACGGCAAACGGTTCGCGCAACGTCGAAGGCCGCGGCCGCCGCGTGGTCTCCGGGCAGAGACCAATCGGAGAGAATGCCTTCGGTCGCCTCGATGCGGTTGACGTGCGACGTTAAAGCTTCGACCATCTCGGGCGTCACGTAAGTCGTCACGGACTCCTGCCCGCCCGAGGGGCTCGCAATCGCGCCCGCAACCGTGAACAGCTCGCGCTGAATCGACTTCGCAAGCTCTACTATCTCCTCGTCCTCGCATATCGAGCGCGCAAATCCGAGCGCAGCGCCAAGTTCGTCAACAGTCCCGTATGCCTCAACGCGCAGGTCTGCCTTCGAGACGCGCTCGCCGCCAATCAGCCCCGTGTCGCCATTGTCCCCATGTTTGGTCGCGATACTCATTTCCACTCCTTCGAGTTCACATCGTCGTGTAACGCTGCTGTCTTCTTAAGAGCCACAAGAAAACGGGGCCGCCCGCGAGCGCCGTAATCGCGCCGACCGGAAGCTCGCCCGCGCCGAGAACTGTGCGCGCCACTGTGTCGGCGAGCATGAGGAACGCCGCGCCAAGCACGAACGAGCAAGGCAGAACAATCCTCACGTCCTCGCCGAAAACGAGCCGAACCGCGTGCGGGACTATCAACCCGACAAACCCAATCGTCCCGCCGACCGCGACCGTCACGCCTACAATCAAAGACGCGGCGACGTAGACGAGCCGCTCGCTGCGTCGCACGTTGACGCCGAGGCTCTGCGCCGTCTCCTCGTCAACCGCGAGCAGGTGAAGGTCGCGCGCGAGGTAGAAGAGTAGAAGCCAACCCGGAACCAGAAAGACGAGCATGCGCCAGATCAGGTCGAAGCCCACAACGTCGAGGCTCCCGATAGTCCAGCGAAGGATTTGAAGCGCGCGCGAGTAGTCGGCGAAGTATTGAATGACGACCACGCCGGCCGCCGCGACGGTGTTCATCACGACACCAGCGAGCAGGAGCGCGCCCGGCAGAACGGTCGCGCCCGTACGCGCCAAGCGATAGACCACGACGACGCTCGCGCACGCGCCCGCAAAGGCCGCGACGAAGACGATGGGAAGCCCCGCAACACGCGCGCCCGCGCCAAACGCAATCGCGACGCTCGCGCCGAGTGCGCCTCCGCCCGACACGCCGAGCGTTAAGGGCTCGGCCAGAGGGTTTCGGAACATCGCCTGAAGCGCAGCGCCCACGATGCCGAGCGACGCGCCCACGACGCCCGCCATCAACACGCGCGGCAGACGCAGCTCGAAGAAGATTAAACGCGCGCGTTCGTCCGTCCTGAGTGCCGCGAAGTCGATTCGCTGATACCCGGCCCAGAGCGCGACGAGCGTCGAGACGAGAAGGACTAGGAGAAGCCACAGCAACGCGCGCCGCAGGCGAGCGCCCGCGATTGCGGATTGGGGATTGCTGATTGCTGATTGGCGAGCCGGCGACAACGCGGCACCTTTCGTCTCTGTGCTTTCAAACGTCATCGCTAACTTAAATCCGAAATCCTCATTCCGCAATCCGCGCTCTTAAAGCTCCGACCAGACGAACGTACGTCCGAAGGCCCGACGCGCGCGCACGTGCTCGTCGCCGTAAACTTCGGCGAGTACTTCGTCGCGCAAGACCTCTTCGGGCGCGCCCTGTGCGACCACTTCGCCTTCGCGCATCGCGAAGACTCGGTCGAAGGCGGGGTCTAAGAGCATCAGGTCGTGCGTGATGACGAGCGCGGTCATCCGGCGTTCGTCGCGTAGGCGGCGCAGGTGACGGACGAGTCCCGCGCGATGCTTGAGGTCTAAAGCAGACGAAGGCTCGTCCAACAGAAGACACTCCGGCTCCTGCGCGAGTGCGCGAGCGAGCGCGACGAGTTGACGCTCGCCGCCCGAAAGCTCCGTGACCGGACGCGCTTCGAGGTGCGACGCGTCAACGGCCGCGAGCGCCGAGCGCGCGACCTCAACGTCTTGGCCCGACTCGAAGCGGAAGCGCGTCGTGTAAGGGCTGCGGCCCGTGAGCACGACTTCGAGCGCGGTGAAAGGGAAGACCGTCGAGACTGTCTGCGGCACGTACGCGACGCGGCGCGCACGCTCTCGCGGCGAAAGGGATGAGAGCGGCGCTCGGTCAAACAGGACTTCGCCGCGCGATGCGGCGAGCAGCCCCGCGAGCAGACGCACGAGCGTGGACTTACCAGAACCGTTCGCGCCGACGACCGCGGACAGACGCCCGCGCTCGACCGCCAAAGTCGCGCCGCGCACGGCATCCGGCCCGCCCTCCGAATAAGCGAACCAAAGCCCGCGCGCCTCCAAAAGCGCGCCTGCGGTTTCGCCTTCGCTCTTAACTCTTATCTCCTGCTCGTCACTCTTCACTTGTCACTCGTCACTGCTTTTTGAACGCCTCCGGGTGAATCAACTCGGCGAAGCGGCGCGCGGTGTCGCCGACGAACTGCGAAGGGTGAAGGGTTGTCTGTTCTCGCAAAGGATAGACGCGCCCGTCGCGGACTGCGCGCAAGGAAGAGAGCTCGCTCCAGACTGCGAGCGTGTCTTCGTCTAATCCGTTCGGCGCTTTCTGCATCATCAGGTCGATGATCACGTCAGGGTCTAAGGCGACGACCGCCTCCTTCTGCATCTTGCCCCAGTTTGCGCGCGAAGGCGGGGAGAGTGGCTCACCGCCCGCTTCGCGTATGAGCTGCGCGATGAAGCTCTGCTCGCCCGCCGTGTACAAGTCTCGAAGCGTTCCGGGCACGCGGTCGACGACGCATAGCACGTGCAGGCGCGGGAGCTTTTCGGTCTTGAGCCGGACGGTCTCGACGCTCGCGCGCGTCTGCTCCAAAAGTTTGCGCGCGGCCTCCTCTTCGCCCGTCGCTTGACCCACAAGCTCGATTGACTTGTACGCGTCTTCGAGCGTCTGGCTCGGGACTGAGAGCGTGCGAATCCCTGCCGCCTCAACCTTGTCTTTGACGAACTGCGCCTGCGCGTCGGAGAAGATGACGAGGTCTGGACGAAGGCTCGCTATCTGCTCCATGTTCGGATTGTTCCAGCCGCCGACGCGCGGGAGCTTTTCGACCTCGGGCGGATACGTGCAGTAGTCCGAGACGGCGACGACGCGCTGGAACGCGCCGACGCCGTAGAGAATCTCGGTCGTGCTCGGCGTGAGCGAAATGATGCGCTCGGGCTTACCCGTCTTCGAGGAGAGCGCCCGCCCGCCGCCGCAAGAGATTGCGAAGACGAGCGCCGCAAGCAGCAACGCGAACGCCAGCGCGTAAGCGCGTCGAAACTTTTCAGAACGAAGCCTCATCCTCTCTCTCCTTCTCGGCGGCGGCCGCACTCTCCGGCGCGACGCGATATGGACAATGACGACAGCCGCTCTCGCAGCAGTAGCCGCGTCGCAGATGGTAGCGAGCCGTGAAGACAACGTACGCGCCCTCGCGGTAGAAGTCTTCACCCTCGACGAGTGTGGGCGCTTGCCTGCTCAAGTCGTTCTCTAAAAACTCACGAGACATCCGTCTTAAAAACTGAGCGACGCGCCCGCGCGGCCCTCGATGCCGGGCGTGCGGAATCCATTCTCGTAGAACTCACGGTCGAAGAGATTTTCGAGCTTGCCGAAGAAGCGCAGAGAGCGCGACTCGCCGAGCGGAAGAGTGTAGCTCGCGGTCACGTCCGCGCGGCGCTGCCCGCTGAAGCGGTATGCGCGCGAGGCGAACGTCCGGTTGTCGAAGATGGGCGCGAGATAGTCGCTCGTCGCTATAAGGTCGAAGTTGACCGCGACGCGCGAGCCTATTCGCTGAGTCAAGACGAGCGTCAACTGATGATCCGGAATCGCGAACGAACGTAGCACGCCCGCGACCGAAGGAGTGCGCTGGTCGCTGTTTGTGAACGTGTATGACGCGAACAGGTTGAGCGTGCGCGCGGGCGAGACTTCGGCGCTTAGCTCCGCGCCGCGCGCGAGCCCGCCGCCCGTGTTTATGAATCCGCCGAAGCGCCCGAACGGGTCGTTGGGCGTGTCGCCGAATCCGACGATCTCTTGCAGGCGCGTGTAGAAGTATGTCGCCGAGAGCCGCACGCGGTTGTTGCTGAGCGACTGGTCTATTCCGGCGTCGAACGCGACGGCGCGCTCGGGCGCTAGACGCGGGTCGCCGAGCGCGCTGTAGCCAAAGAAGGGGCTGAAGAAAGTCCCGAAGCGTTCATAGAGCGAAGGCTTTCGATAAGAGTTGCCGACGTGCCCGCGCAGCTTCGTACCCGTCGAGCGGAAGAGATATGCGACGGAGCCGTCGCCCGTGTATGCGGCGGGCGGCGAGTCGAACGTCAATCCCGCGTAGGGCGCGCCCGCCACGGGCGCGAAGCGCGGAGAACTGAGTTTGAAGGTCTGCGCGCGGAAGGCCGCGGAGAGTTGCAGGCGTCCGTCGAGAAAGCGTAGCTGGTCTTGGATGAAGAAGGCGTGGCTTTGCTCGCTCACGTCCGCCGAAGAGTTGCCCGAAGGAGTTACGTCGAAGAACTCGTTTAAGAAACTCTCGCGCTCGAACTCGTAGCCGGCGTTGAAGAGGTTGTGGCTGCCGAGACGAAAGTCTGTTCGAGCGTTGAAGGTGTTGACCGTGCCGTCGAAGTTGTTGCGCGTAGAGCCTTGCGGCTCGAAGAAGAAGTCTGCGGGGTCGCCGGGGACTGCGGGGCCGTCGCGGAAAGAGTTGCGCGTGAGTAGTCCGTGATACGTCAACGTGTAGCCGAACTCTTCGGTCGGGCGCTGCGTGAAGACGAGCGCGCCCGAGAGGAAGCGGCCCGCGCGAGAGTTGTCGGGGTCGTTCGCGGCAGGGAGGAAGGTCGCGCTGCCGATGTTGAGCTGACCGAGACCGACGCCCGACTCGTAACGACGAAGCTCAGTGCGCGAGAGCGGCCGCGCTTCGACTATGCCCGTCGAGGGAATCGTGCCGACGGCCTGCGGGTCTTCGTTGAGTTGTACGAACGAATCCGAAGCGTATAGACGCGCCGAGAGAGTAGCGGTCGGAGTCAGGCGGAAGAGAACGCGCCCTTGTCCGTTGGTCGTGCGCGCGGCGTCGTCTCCATCGACTCCGCGCGAGACGTTTAGGTGCGAGACGGCCGCGCTAAAGACCACGCGCTCGGCCTCGCCCGCCGAGCCGGAGACCTGCGCGCGCCCGCGCGCGAAGCCAAGTCCGCCGCCTTCGGCAAGCAGGCTTCCGTGGAAAGGGCCGCCGCCCTCTTCCGTGACGACGTTGACGACGCCGCCCACCGCGTTCGTGCCGTAGAGCGAAGAGCCTGTGCCGCGTAGGACTTCGACGCGGCCCGCGTCCGTGACAACGAAGTCCGAGAGAAAGCTCGTCGCGTCGCCTTGCGCGGCCGTGGGGTCGCGGAAGCGCAGGCCATCGACGAGTAGGGACGTGTCTTGACTCCGAAGCCCGCGAGTCTTTATCGAGGTGAGAGAGCCGGGGCCGCCCAACTGCTGCACGCGCAGGCCCGGCACAGTGCGCAGAGAGTCGGCGATGGTCGCCTCGTCGCGCTCGTCCATCTCGCGGCGTCCGACGACGTTGACTGCCTTTGAGACTTCGTCAACGGTCTGCGGCGAGTCGGCCGCCGTGACGACCACTTCGGTCGAGACGCCCGCGACCTCCAAAGTGAAGTCGAGCGAAGCCTGCGCGCCGCGCGCGACCGTAATGGGAAGCGCTACGGCGCGCGCGAAGCCCGTGGCCTCCGCCTCTAGGATGTACTCGCCGGGCGCGAGCCGCTCGAAGCGATACGCGCCCGCGTCGTCCGTTCCGGTCGAGAGCCTGACTTGCGTGCGGCCGCGCGCGTAGAGCGTTACGGTCGCGCCGCGAAGCGCCGCGCCCTGCGGGTCTTTGACCGTGCCCGAGATGCTCGCGCCCGTGGCCTGCGCGCGCGTGTACGTCAATGGAAGTGTCAACGACGACAGAAGCGCCAGCGACAACAGAAACGTGCGAATGAAAGTCTCTCTCCTCATCTCTTAAAACCTCTCGCGGCTACGGCTGGACGGCGGACGAACGGCCGCGCCGCGTGGAAGAGAGAAAGCGTGGAGATTGAAAAGAGTCTCCGGCGCGAAAACTACAAAAGCCCTCGGTCTTCCGCGCGGAAGACCGAGGGCTGCCGGATAAAACTCTCTGTGAACCTTTCGGGCCTCGACCGCGCGTCACGTCAAAATTTACATTGACGGCTTTTGCGCGCCTCCGAGAGTCCAACGGCTCACGCCCGACGCCACTCGCCCTTTCCCGGGGCACAAGCGGTCGCCTCCGTCGGAAGAAAGTGAGCTGTGAGCAGTAAGCTGTGAGCAGTTTGAGTGGAGGCGCGACGCACATCCACACTCAAACACCGCTCAATGCTCACCGCCTACCGCTTACTAACAAACAGGCAAGGTTTCCTGACTCCCGGCTCGGACGCGACGTGCCTCTTTGCCTTCCCCGGACTCCGTGAAGAGCCCGAGTGACCTACGCCGCCGAGGCGTAGAGAGACGCGTCACAATCGCCGGTACACAGTGGCGGGAACCGCGCGGGCCTTTCACCCGACTTCCCTTTGAACCTGCGACGGCCAGCGCACGGATAAGAATCACGCGCGCCGGAATCAGCGATGAAAACTCAAACTTCCAAAGAACACCCCAACCCTTAAAAATCTCCGGATTGGCCTTTGAAGGCTTCAAACCCTATCACCCGTCTAAAGCGGCGTCAAGCAAGCGAGACCGCAGCCCTTAACGTACGACATGCCGCAACTCAATATGCCTTCGACGCCTTCTCCACCGCGATGATGCGGAAGTGTAGCGGGTAGATGTCCCAAAGAAGGTTGCTTTTGTTAGACGGCGTTACCTTCTCGAATCTTCCGGAGACGACCACGTCGAGCGGGCCGTCGCACGACCCATCGCACGTTTCGATAAGGAGTCGCTCAAAGTCTTTGTAATTTATGCCGTACAACTCCCCGGCAGTCAGACTTCCTTCCCCTGCGCAAGAGTCGTCGTAGAAGTATATCCCCTCGTCGCCGAAACCCAGCTTGGAGTGGAAGCGTAAGACCTGCCCGTCGTAGCAGTCGGCGCGCTTCACAAGGTCACAGTAAGTCGGCGTCGGCAGTAACGACGCGGAGGGGAGGTCGGAGGCGGTCACGGTCACTTCCGAACAGGCTTGTGTGACGGCGGGCGGAGGTTCCTCTGTAAGAACGTAGACGTTCGCCAATGAGAAGACGGTCAAGCCTGCGGCGAACGCGCAGATGGCAATGGCGATTCTGACTCTCCATGCACGCATATCAATTCCTCCCGAGGCAATGTCCGCGCCCTAGCGCCGCTGCCAGACCGTTCCGTCTTCGTAGAGGACGCGCACCAAGACGATCTGTTCGGAGAGGCCGGAGCGTTCGCTCTTGTCGAGGGCGTAGGCGCTGATGCGAAGCGTGGGCGGATTTGGGATGAAGAAGGAGAACTCTCTGGACTTGCCGGGGGCGAGGCGGCCTTCGCTCGTGAACTTGTGGCGGCCCAACTCGTCGCCCGTCGCCGAGTCTGTGAAGACGTAGTCCCAGTCAAACTCTTTGATGGCCTTCGCGCCGTCGTTTCGGACTGAGAGCTTGTAGCGGAAGCCGTAGCGGGGCGGCCCCTTCTGTCGCGCAATCTCAAGCAGAGCGGAGTCCGCGCGCGCCTCTCGGCGTATGCGGTCAACGTCACCGCCGCCGCCGCGCTTTGCGTCGTCTATGCGCTTCTCGTTGCGCGCGCGGACGCGCATCTCTTCAAAGTTCTCGACGGGGCCGCCGAATGGGTCGCGCTCCCAGTTGACGCGCTCTTTGTCCCAACCGAACTTGACGACCGCGACGCCCGAAGCGTCTCGTTGTGAGTCGGCGGCGGGCTGCTGCTGCCGCGCTTGAGCGACAACGGCTGCCGCTGCTGCAAGGGCCGCGAGCGCGAAACGCGTGAGCGCCTTTCGTCTCATCGTCAGTTCCCTCCCTTTGGAAGCTCAAGGCGGAAACTTTATCACAAACGTGCGAAGAGAGAAGCGAGGTGTGGCCGCGCGTGCGATTTGGTCAGAACCGCCTGCGGCGGCGAGCGTGTCTCCGGGAACGCCGAAACGCCGAACGCTGAACCGAAGGCGTCACATCTTACAGTTCAGCGTTCATGGCTCATAGTTCATGGTTCCGAAGTCGCGCCCGCCGCCGCAAGCGATTCCGACAAGACCTGCCGTTGCTGGCCCCAAGAGCAGGTCTTAAAAAGAAGGTGGTAGTCTTACAAGAAAGTTTGGGGCGGAAGCCTGAGTCAGACTTCCGCCCCGCACGTTGAGCGTCCCTCAGAATATGTAGCGGAGGCCGACGATGATGCGGCGGTTGCCGCCGTCTGTGCCCCACTGATTGAGGAAGCCCGAGTTGGTTATGACCGACTGCGGCGTGCCGAAGTCGCGCGTGTTCGTCACGTCAAAGAAGTCGGCGCGAATCTGAAGGCGCTGAGTCTCGCCGATGTTCGTGTTCTTGACGATGCCGAAGTCCATGTTGTTAATGCCGTCGGCGCGCAGGATGTTGCGTCCGGCGTTGCCGACGCGCTCGCAGACCTGCGTCGCCCCCGCGCCCGTGCATTGCAGCGTGCGGAAGAGCGCGTTGCCGTTGGCCGTGACAGCGCCACGCATCCCGAACAACTCTTCGACGGACATGTGCGCGAGGTCGAGCGACGTGATGACGTTAGGCCGCGTCGCAATGCCTATGGCCGAAGCCAATCCGCCGAGCGTGCCCGTCGGGTCTGTGCCGTTCAAGGGCGAGAAGGGCGCGCCCGACTGGAAGTTCAGGAAGCCGTTGAACTGCCAGCCGCCGACGATGTGACCGACGAAGCCCTTCTGGTGCTGGAACCAAGGCAGCTCGTAGACGAAGTTTCCCGCGAGACGCAAAGGCCGGTCGTAGGAAGAGCGCCCACGGTCGAGCGCGCGATTGAACGGGTCTTGCGCGACGGCGATCTCGGCGTTCGAGTTGTTGAATATCTCCGACATCGTGTCGATGAAGCTGCTCCAAGTGAAGTGAAGACCGCCGCTAAAGCCGCGCGTCAGACGCTTCTCAAGGCTCGCCTGCATCGAGTGATATATGGAGTTACCCGAGTTCGCGCGAAGGCGTATCGGCCCCGTCAGAGGGTCGGTTCGCACGGGCGGGTTCAGGGCGTTGTTCGACGCCTGCGTGCGGAAGACCACGGGGTTGCCGTCGATGCTCTCAAACAGCCCCGTGCCTTTGGAGCCGACGTAGCCGACGCGAAGCACCATGTCGCGCGTCAGCTCCCTTTGGACTTCAAAGCTGAACGAGTCGTACTGCGGCGCGTGGAAGTCCGGCGTCACCTGTGTGCGCGTGAACGTGGCGGGGTTGACGGGCAGGTTCAGATAGGTCGCGAACGCGTTCGGCACGTTCGTCAGGTTGAAGGCAGCGACGAAGGGGAAGCTGCTCCAGATGTTGAGCGCGATGTTCGTGAACGCGTAGTCGTGCGTGCGCGCGTAGCCGCCGCGAACGACCAGGCGGTCGCCGCCCGTGAGCCACCCGAATGCGCCGCCCGAGTGGCGCGGGTTCCAGTTGAAGCCGACGCGCGGCTCAAGGTTGTTCTTGTCCTTCTCGGGGATTGGCCTGACGCGGTAGCGCGGGTCGTTGCCCGAAGCGGCGAGCACAGGCGCGTTGAACTCTACGAGGTCTGCGATGGGCTGGCCCGGCAATTCGTAGCGCAGGCCGTAGGTCAGCGTAAAGTTCGGCCTTATCTTCCACTCGTCCTGACCGTAGAAGAAGAAGTCGTGCCAATCCAGATGGAGCACGCGCGCAACTCCGGGCAGGTCGCGGTTAATCTGCACGTTCGCCGTGTCGTTGACGAAGGCGTTCAGGTTCGCGTAGACGAGGTGGCCGCGCGTTGTCGGCTTGAAGAGTTGATGGAGTTGGCTTCGGTGGATGTCCGCGCCGAACTTGAAGGCGTGGTCACCCGAAGCGTAGGAGATGTTGTCTTGAAGCTGATAGGTGTTGCGTATCGAGTTCTGCGGGAGGTTCGCGGCCAATCCGATGGCCGTGCGCGTCGCGCCCGCGTTGAGGCCCTGCAGGCCCAAAGAGGTTATCTGTATCGAGGGAATCGCCTCGGCTCGCAGGTCTGAGGCGACGCTCGCGCTACCGGCGCGAAGGAAGGCCGCGCGCGCCTCGTTGACGGTCTTCGGCCCGAGCACGCTCGTCAGGGAGATGTTGACGCCCTGATTGCGCGAGACGTTCGACGACTCGTAGCCCGGCGGCGTGGACTGGCCCGAACCGGCCGTGTCCTGATCCTGATAGATGTAGCGCCCCATCAGAGTGTGGTTGGGGTTGAAGCGGTGGTCTATGCGTATGGAGGTCTGCCAGTCGTTGAAGAGGAAGCTGCTCGACCCCGTGAGGTCGCCCAAGGGGACTGAGGTCGTCACGCCGTTGGCCGTGAAAGTCTCCGACGAGCCGTTGGCGCGCTGCGCGGCCGGGAGGAAGTTCAGGAGCGCGGCGACCTGCGGGCGGTTGCCGACGCGCGACTGCAAGATAGCGCGCCCGTCAGATGTCGGCACGCCCGAGACGGTAACGCCCTGACCCAAGCGCCTATCCCACCAACGCTGAAGCGAGAAGAAGAAGAAGGTTCGGTCGCGGCCCGAGACGTAAGACTTGCCGCCCTCGCCGAAGCGCGGCAGGTGGAGCGGCCCGCCGATGGTTCCGCCCAACTGATTCTCGATGCGGAAAGGCGCTTTGCGCAAAGCGTCCGAGCGCGAGTGGTTGCAGAAGCCGGCGGCCTTGTTGAGATTGCTGCAAGCGTTCAGAGAGTTGTCGTTGTGGAACCAGAAGCCCGAGCCGTGATAGTCGTTCGTGCCGGACTTCGTGATGGCGTTGAAGACCGAAGAGGAGTTGCGGCCAAACTCCGCCGTGAACTGGTTCGTCACGAGCCGCACCTCTTGGATGAGGTCTGGGTTGTTAAGGCCGACGACCGCGCCGGCGACGCCGAAGTCGTTGTTGTCCTGCCCGTCGATGAGGAAGTTGTTCGAGCGGAGGCGACCTCCGTTGGCGGAGTAGTTGATGCCGTTGGTGAATCCGGATTGATTCGACTGTAGTTGACTTACGCCCGCCGCCGACAGCGCCACGTTGTAGACGTTTCGGTTGGTCGCAAGCGGAAGCTCCGAGAGACGCCGCTCGTCGAAGCGCGTGCCGACCTCTACGTTCGTGGTGTTAAGGAGCGAGGCGTTCTCCGTCACGTTGACGACGGCCTCGACGCCCGCAGGCCTCATCACCGCGTCGATTACCGCGTCCTGATTGAGCAGAAGGTTGACGCCTGTCTGCACGTACTTCGCGAAGTTGGGGGCTTCGACGGTTATCTCGTAGTGGCCGACCGGCATGCTCGTCAGCCGGTAGCGCCCTTCGCTGTCGGACTGCGCCGTGCGCGAGACGTTCGTCTCGACGTGGCGCGCGGTGACGGTCGCGCCCGAAACGGCCGCGCCCTTCTCGTCCTGCACTGTGCCCGAGAGCGTGCCCGTCGTTTGCGCGTGCGCGGCTGCGTTGAAACAGAAAAGCAGCGCGGCCGCTAAAAAGAATCTTATGGGTCTCCTCATAGCCTTTACACCTCCGTTATGGTGGGGGAACATTCGCGGACGCCGAGCGCCCGCGCGCGTGAAACATGACGGGAAAAGGCTGTATAAAGACGAGCGGCTTCGGAGGCGCTCGCGACTGCGAGGAACAAAAAATTTGGGGCGCGTCCGCGTACCTTTGGATGGATTAAATATGAGCGCGGGCGCTCCTGCGGATAACGCGTTTACGCGAGGCAATAGTCATGCCCGCCAAGCTCTTACGTCGCCCCGCAGGGGTTTTCGCGCGCACGCCCGCTTGCGCCGGATGTTATCTCCATTTTTTTGGACACTTGTCAACGAATTTTTGAGAATGGCCTAAAAACGCGAATTTCTGAACGAATCGCCGCGCGCGGAGGCGCGCGCCTTCCCCTTGGGCGTCGAAAATTATGGTCGAGGAGAGAAGATGGAGTGCGGTCTACGACCGTTTCGCGGCCCGCTACGACCGAATGATGCGGCCTTTGGAGCGGTTGGGCCTGAGCCGTCTGCGCGCGCGCGTGCTCGCGGAGATTCCTGTGGGCGCGCGCGTGCTCGAAGTCGGCGCGGGAACGGGTTTGAACTTCCCTTTCTACCCGCACGCCTGCACGCCCGCGTGCGTCGAGCCGAGCCGCGAGATGATTCTGCGCGCGGGCGTAAAGTCGGACAGGCCCGACGGCTCGCTCTTAGTTCAAGCACGCGCGGAAGAGTTGCCCTTCGACGAAGACACGTTCGACGCGGCCTTTGCGACGCTCGTCTTCTGCTCCGTCTCTTCACCCGCGAGCGCATTCGCCGAGCTTCGACGCGTCGTGCGCGGCGGCGGCCGTGTCGCGCTGCTCGAACACGTGCGGCCTCGAAACCCGCTTGGCTACGTCTTCGACGCGCTGACCAAAATCACCGTCCCGCTCTTCGAAGACCACTTCAACCGTCGCACTTCGGAAGAGGCTCGACGCGCGGGTCTGACAGTCGAGCGCGTCGAGAATCATCTGCTCGGCGTCGTCCAACTCATCGTCTGCCGCGTCGAGTAAACTTGATTTGAAATTTGAGATTCCGGATTTGAGATTACGATGAGCGAAGTTGAGAACGACCGAAGCGCCGCGCCCGTGCACGTCGGCTGTCAAGGGTGGAACTATGACGACTGGGTGACGCCCGCGCTCTCGCAACGCGCGATCTTCTACCCCCGCGGCACACGCGCAGACCGAATGCTCGACCTCTACGCGCGAGCCTTCGACACCGTGGAGATTGACTCGACCTTCTACGCGATACCGGCCGACTCCGCGCTCGACGGCTGGCGCAGGCGCGCGCCCGAAGGATTCACATTCGCTTTGAAGCTCCCGCGAGAGATAACGCACGAGCAGAGTTTGCGCGGCGAGCGCGCGCTCAAGCTTCTCGAAGAGTTCTGCCGCGCCGCGCGCCGTCTCGAAGGGAAGCTCGCGGCCGTGCTCGTTCAACTGCCGCCGCAGTTCGAGGCGACGCGTGAGAACGCGCTCGCGCTCGCCGACTTCCTGCCCGAGCTTCCCTTCGACCTTCGCTTCGCAATCGAGTTCCGAGACCCTTTCTGGTTCGAGGAGGATTTGCTCGCGCCGCTCGCGCGCTTTAGCCACGTCTCGCTCGCGCTCGTCGAAGGCCCTTGGGTCACGCGCGAGCGTGTCTGGCGCGCGGCCGTCCCCTTGCTCGATTCGTCCGACTTCACATACGTGCGCTGGATGGGCGCGCGCGACATCACGAGCTTCGACGAGGTCGTACGCGAGCGCGACCTCAATCTCTCGAAGTGGGCCGACGCCGTTGAACGCCTGAGCCGGCGCGGCTCCGAAGTCTTCGCATACTTCAGCAACTTCTACGAAGGTCACGCCCCCGCGAGCGCCTACAAGCTCAAGCGACTTCTCGGCCAGCCCGCGGCCGAGCCCGAAGAGTTCGAGAATCAAGGCTCGCTGTTTTGAAAGGATGAAGGCGGAAGGATGAAGGATGAAGTTAAGGCTCTTATTCATCCTTCCGCCTTCATCCTTTTTTTGTGCTATCCTCTCTCAGCTTAACTGCCCCTACAACTTATCTCCTATGAACCGACTCTGCCTTGAGGGAGGAACTTTGTCATGCGCTTTGTGACCGGAAGTAAGGGTCTTCTGATTGCCGCTCTCCTCTTCGCCGCTGCCGCCGCGGGCTGTCAGCCGTCCGAGAACACGAACACGACGGCGAACGACAACGCGTCGAACGCGAACTCGACCGTCAACATCAACAGCAACTCGAACGCCAATGTGACGACCTCGACCATGACTACAAACACGGGTCAAGTCATCGAGGCGAAAGAGCCCGACAAGTACAGCGCGACGGTCACGGTCGCGGGCGCAACGACGGGCCAGCAGCGCGCCGCCGCGCAGACCGAGATAAAAGTCGCGCGCAACGGCGCAGACCGCCGCTACTCCGTAGACACGAAGCTGCCCGGCGTAGGCGAGATCATCTATCTGGAGAAGGGCGACAAGCATTACGTCATATTGCCGGCGCGCAAACAGTATGCTGAGCTGACGCAGGAGATGACCGGCGTCAACATGGAGACCGTGCGCGCGATGACGCCCGCGCAGATCGTCGCATACGTCTCGCGGCAGCAGGGCGTCGAGCGCGTCGGCGAGGAGACTTTGAACAACCGCCCCGTCATCAAGTATCGCGCGGCGGGCAAGGCGCAGACGCAATCTTCGGCGGGACAGGTTCAGGGCGAGAGCTTCATATACGTCGACAAGGAGACGGGGCTGCCTCTTCGCGTCGAAGGCTTTAGCGCGGCTACGGGCAACGTGCAGGGCGTGTCGGGCGGAAATCTCGTCGCGGAGATGAAAGACCTAAAGACCGACGTTGACCCGACGCAGTTCGAGCTGCCGACCGACTACAAGCAGATTACCGCCGACGAAGTTAAGCAGCAGATGGCGCAGCTTACGCAACTACTTCAGGCAGCGATAAACTTCGTCAACCAGCAGCAGCAACAGAACGCAGCGCCGAAGGCTGCGCCTTCGGCCACGCCGTAAGCTTCAAGGGGGAGGTCATAGGGAATGAAATTCGTTCTTGCTCTCGTCCTCGGGGTGATTGCGGGGGGCGCGGGCGCGTACTTTCTCTTCGTCGGCGCGCCGCACGCGCATCTGCCGAAGGGCGAGACGGTGCGCGCGCCCGATGCCGGGGGGCCGCCGCCGGGCACAGCCGTCGTCGAGTTGGACGAGCAGTTCTTCAACACGCTGCTTGCGTCAATCTTCAAAGACTTGGGTAAGCCCGCGTTCCCGCCGCAGGCGGGCGAGGGCTGCCAGAACCGCGTCGTCATCGAACCAAGCTCCGGCGACGTGCGCACGTCGGTCGTCCTTCAGAACAATCAAGTCTCCGTGCCGCTCGCCTTTAGCGGCGGCTACGACGCGCCGTTTGTCGGCTGCCAGAATTTGAAGGGGACGGCCGAGGCCGGGATTGACTTCCGCTTCGCGCCGGACGAGCAGACGCTCTACGGCCAGTTGAACGTCACGGGCGTGAACGTCGAAGGCATGTCGCCTCTGCTCGGCGGCGTCGTGACGGCCTTCGTGCAGGGCGCGATAAACCAGCGCGTCAACCCAATCGTGCTGATGCGCGGCCAGCAGCTAAAGCTCGACGTGCCCGTTCAGGCGGCGGGCGGCACGCTCCACGCGCAGGCGCGCGACATACGCTCCGAGGTCAAAGACGGCAAGCTGCGCCTCTACGTCACCTACGATTTCAAGGGGCAGAAATAACAAAACCGCGAACGGTTGCCGGTAGAGACCCAAGTACAGAGACACGTGGGCGCGGCTAAGACTCGATTAGCCGTGCCCACGTGTCTCTCTGTTGTAACCACCCGCGAGGCTTCCGCTCGCGGTTCTGTCTATTGTCTGAAGCGCTGGCGGTACTCGTCCGAAGCGATGAAGGCCTTGACCATCTCTGCCTTCTGGAAGTCGCCGCCGAACTGTTCGAGCTTCGAAAGCCAGAAGTTGAAGCCCGCCGTGTCCGGGTCGCGGCGAAGGTAGCCGAAGTACTGCATCAGGACGAAGGCCGCGTTGAACTCCTTCCTTGAAAGCTCCGCGTTCTCCGCCACACGCCTGAGCGCGCCGCCGCGCGTCAAGCCGCCGCCGTCGAGCGAGCGCACAATCTCGTCGCGCTCTGACGAGGCGGGCGCGACGCCCGCGTTCTCGTAGAGCCTGTCCACGAACTGCGCGTTCGATAGCCCGTCGAACGTCTGCTTGAACGCGGCGCGCTCAGCGAAGCCTTCGGCGAAGGCACGTTTGTTCGCTTCGAGCTTGTCCTCCCAACCTTGCGTGCCGACGACTAAATTACGGCTCGCCTCCTGCGCGTCGGGCATGAACTCGACCAGAGATGGCCGACGCCCGTACGCGGCGCGATACATACGCTCGACCAAGTATCCCGTCTGCTGGAACTCGATTGAGAGGAAGAAGGCTGCGCTCACGTTTATCCTCTTCACCTCCGCGCAACGCGCGTCCGTACCGCAAGACTGGATGTTGTTCGTCCAGAAGCCGAGCCCCGAAGCGTCGGGCTCGCGGTTTAGAAAGTCGTGGTAGTGCTCGCGCACGAAGAACGCAGGGTCGTCCGCGGGATTCACATTCGACTCGGCCGCGTCGTTATCCTTAACGGTTATGAGCGCGCTCGCGGCCTCGCCGATACGGCAGCCGTCGCTCGCGTTCGCGAGCGAGACGTTTATCTGTTCGTCCTGCTCGGGCGTTGCATCGTCGGTGAGCAGGACGTTTATCGTCTTGCTCGTCTCGCCCGGCGCGAAACGAAGCGTGCCGCGCGCGAGTGTGTAGTCCGTGCGGTCTGACGCGCTAACGTCCGTCGTCAAATAATCAACGTCGGCCTCGCGCGTCGTGTCGCCCGTGCGCGCAACCTCGACTGAAGCGCTACCGGCTCCCTCGTCAACCTTTATGTCCGTGAGAACGAACTGCGCTTTTGCGACGCTCGTAGTGTCGCCCGAGCCTGAACCGCCGCTGCCTCCCGAACCGGAACCGCTGCCGCCTGAACCGCCCGAGTTCGAGTCGAGCGTGCGCGACATCGAGAGCGACTTGAGATAAGCCTCAAGCGCGTCTACGTCCTCGGCCGAGAGTTGCGAGGTCTTGCCGTGCGTGTCCTTTAACACGCGCACGTTGTTCGCGGCGAGCGCGGGGTTTATCTGGCCGCCCACGACTATGGGCGCGAGGTTCGACGTGCCGAGGCGGTCAATCTGTGGCTTGCCACCCTCCTGCACGAAGGGGCTGTCGAGGCTCACGAGTATCTGCCCAAAGCCGTCGCCCGCGAGCGCGCCCGTGCGATCCGCGACCGTTATGGGAACTTCTGTCGGGAGGTTGTTCGCGCCGCGCCGCTGGTCTGCTCTGACGGTGCGGAAGTTGAAGCCGCGCTCGCCCGGACGCAGGAGCGGCGAGTCGGGCGCGAGAAGAATCTCGCGAACCGTGTGCGCGAACCCGTGATGCAAGTAACGCGGCACTGCGTCCCAGAAGGCTCGAAGATGTTTCGTGTTTCGCGAAGAGAAGTTCTGCGGCGTGCCAACGTCCTGCGGTGGGCCGAAGCGCGTGAAGAAGTAGTCGTTCTCGGGGCGGAAGAACGGCCCCTGCCCGTCAACCGTTGACTCGCTTATCACGCCGGGCTCGTGGATGTTGAAGTCCTGGAAGGTGTCGTCGAGCACGCCGTTCGTAAACTTGTTTCCGTTGTGGTGGCACTCGGCGCAGCCCGCGCCGCCCTGCTCAACAGACTTCGAGAAGATTTCGCGTCCGCGCGCTATCCGCGCCGTCTCCAAGTCCGCCTCTGGGAACTGTTCGGGAGGCGAAGGCAGACGGCGCGTTTCATTCTGCGACCAGAGTATCTGCAAGTAAGCGAGGTCGTAGTAGCCGACCTTTAACGCGCGGCCGTTTAGGTCTGGACGGCCAATCGCGCGCGAGTTCTCTTCGGTCTTGCGTAGAACGTAGTCCTCGCGCGCCTTAAAGCGGTCAACCGCGTTCGGCTGCGGGAAGAGTGGAGTGGGGTTGCGCTCGCCCAAAAGCACCTCGCCGTTGCACGCGGAAGCGTAGGCCATCAGATCGTTGTTTAGGCCCTCGTACCACTCGGGCCAGTTGTCGGAGATGTCCTTGTTCTGCGGGCAGACCTTCGTGCCGCCGACGGCGTTCGCCGCGACGTTCCACTGGCAGCCGTCCTGACGCCCGTCCCAGTGGCAGAAGCCGCAGGACTTCTGACCGTCGTCTGAGTAGGCGGAAGAGAAGAACCAGCGCAGGCCGACCTCCTCGTCGGTCGCGAAGAGTTGTTGACCGTGGCCGCCCGTCGTCGGGTCTGGCGTCGAAGGCGTGACGCCGACGGGCGTGTAGCCGAGCTTCGTCAGATTGCCGTTCGAGTCGACGTTGAGAAACGAAACGTCCTCGGTCTGGAAGTTAGCGACGTAGACCGTTCGACCGTCCGAAGAGACTTCGACGCCCTGCGGCGTGACGCCGCCCGTGTACTGTACGGAGAGCGGCGTCAAGATTTGCGAAGGGTCTGAGGCGCTCGCGTTTATGCGAAACGCCTGCACCTGCTCGGAGTGCGCGTAGGTGACGAAGAGCTTGTCGCCGCGCACGAAAATCTGCTCGGGGCCGCTGCCCTTTATGATCTTCTGCGCGGCGGTGTGGTCGCCGAGGTCAACGAACTGACCGGGCGTGACGAGCTGCGACTGGTCGCGCCCCTCGTCAACATAGCGGAAGACGAAGCGGTTGGTCGCCGTG